>Ga0115546_1001895_pt1 | contig 12565 bp, 10 predicted proteins | sample COGITO_mtgs_1004_FD_87186 | JGI IMG/M metagenome (GOLD analysis project Ga0115546, IMG submission 87186) | Pelagic marine microbial communities from North Sea - COGITO_mtgs_100413 | ecosystem: Environmental > Aquatic > Marine > Epipelagic | place: Germany:Helgoland, sampling site Kabeltonne...
AATTGTACGCCGGAAGAGGTTATCATTTTATTCTTTTTAATTCCATTGACCCAGGTACTGCATCTGGCACAGGCATGATGATGAATTTAAGTCAAATAGTTATTGATGATTCAAAGGCAGGCTTAGAAAAAGACATAGAATGGATTAAAGAAAAGGGATTGGACAAAGGTTGTACGGTTGAGGCCGTTCATATGACTGGTCATTTCTCACAATGTATTAGATCGATTGTTAAGAATAAGAACGTCTATTCCATTATTCTTGGAACTACTGGTGCTAGTGGACTTAAAGAATTTTTTGTAGGAAGTAATGCAGCAGAAATCATTCAAGATTCTCCAGTACCGGTTCTTACTGTTCCTTTTAATGCAGTTTATAAATCAGTAAAATCTGTGGTATTTGCAACGGATCTTAATAAGTTGTACAATATTGGGATGTTAGATTTTTTAAAAAATCTTTTGATTAAACAATCTGCCACACTTTCCATCTTTCATGTCGAAAAGTCAATGAGCAAAGTAAAACTTGACGATAGAAATGCTCAAAAGAAAGTGCTTATGGATTACTTTAAAGATGTAGACCTTGAGTATGAAACGCTAGTTAACGAGGACACAGTTGAAGGCGTGAATGAATACATCAAAAAACACAAACAAGCAAACATTCTTGTGATGGTGCCTAGAAAGAAAAATTTCTTCGAGAAAATTTTCACTAAAAGTGTGGCTAAAAAAGTAGCCTACCATAGTCATGTTCCTATGCTTACTCTGCACGATTAGTTTAGTGTTAATCCTAAAAATATTTTCTTGAAATAATGGAAGGGCCAGTAAATTCAGGAAATTATCTTTTAATATTTACCAGGAATCCCGAGTTAGGTTCAGTTAAAACTAGACTTGCAAAATCTTTTGGGGAGAAAAACGCCCTTCATATTTATCATCAATTATTAGCTAAAACAAAAGACATAGCTTTAAAAGTGAGCTGTTTTAGGGTGGTTTATTATTCAAACTTTGTAAATTTCAACGACCTCTTTAACCCATCGTATTTTTACAAAGATGAACAGTTTGGAGAAGATTTAGGCTGGAGAATGAACAATGCAATAACATCTAGCTTCGATGAAGGAGCAGAACGAGTAGTTTTAATAGGAAGTGACTGCTACGATTTAAGTGCAGAAATTATTCAATCAGGATTTGATGCGTTAGCGTCAAAGGATGTTGTTATTGGTCCAGCAAAAGATGGAGGTTATTATTTGATTGGTATGAAAAGAACCAATACTTCAATTTTTGAAGATAAGGAATGGGGTAGCTCAAATGTATTGTTGGATACTTTACTCACTATTAAGGAATTAGGATTATCTTATGAATTGCTAGAAACCCTTAATGATGTTGATACTGCAGATGACCTGCCAGAGGAATTAAAAGTTGGTCTACCTGATCAATGAAACTTAGTATCATAATTCCTTGTCTAAACGAAGCAGAATTATTACCGGCTTTGTTATCCCGCATTAAAATAACTAGTACCACGAATTACGAGATTATCGTGGTGGATGCAAATTCAACCGATAAAACTGCAGATATCGCTTTGGAGCACAATGCTTTATTGATTCAATCCAGTATTGCAAGAAGGTCAATTCAAATGGATATGGGTGCCAAAGTTGCGACAGGAGACGTTTTATTTTTTATCCATGCAGATTCTATTCCTCCCCAAAATTTTCTAGAGGACATTAAAACGGCCTTTACAACCGGTTATAAATTTGGGTGCTTTAGGTTGAAGTTCATGCCGTCCAATGGATTTCTGAAATTTTTCGAAATATTTGTTGGAATACCCTGGCTAATATGCAGGGGAGGAGATCAAGGTTTGTTTATTACTGCAAATTTTTATAAAGCTGTAGGCGGGTTTACAACTTCATTGCACATAATGGAAGATATCGATATAATACGAAAAGGCGTCAGGAAATCTAAATTTGCGATTCTCCAAAGTCGAATGAAAACATCGTCTCGTGATTACATCAAATATGGGCATTTTAGACTGCAATTTGCCTTTGCTTTAGTGCACCTGGCATATTGGCTTGGAGTGGATTCTGAAAAATTGCGATTAAAATTGAAAAACTATTTAAAAAATGGAAGAGTATAAAAAGCTGGAACAGGCAGTTTATTTTCTTAAAAATCAGGGTATTAAATCGCCGGAAATCGGTATTGTATTGGGTACAGGTTTAGGGAAATTGACAGATTTAATTGAAATTGAAAAGACAATTGATTATCGTGAAATCCCCAATTTTCCATTAAGCACAGTTGAATTCCATTCTGGAAAATTGATCTATGGAACGCTAGGAGACAAAAAGGTACTGGCAATGCAAGGTAGGTTTCATATGTTTGAAGGTTACTCTGCTAGCGAGGTAGTATTTCCTATTCGAGTTCTGAAAATGCTTGGCGTAAAATTTATGGTATTGACAAATGCAGCAGGCGGGATAAACTTATCTTATGAAAAAGGGCAGCTAATTTTAATTGATGATCATATTAATCTTCTGCCGGATAACCCTCTAATTGGACGAAATATTGATAAGCTTGGTGTTCGTTTTCCGGATATGAGTGCCCCATATAGCAATAGTGGGAATGAACTACTAATGGCAGTAGCAGAAGCATTCGATTATAATCTTCAAAATGGAGTTTACGCAGCAGTTATCGGTCCCAATTTAGAAACTAGGGCAGAATATAGGTTTTTAAAAACTATTGGAGCAGACTTGGTGGGAATGAGCACAGTTCCTGAAGTAATTGCAGCAAATCACATGAATTTACCTTGCGTTGCAATTTCAATTGTTACTGATTTATGCGATCCTGATAATTTGGAGGAAGCTAACATTGGGGACATAATCGCCAATGCAGGCATTGGTGAGAAAATACTTATTAAACTTATACCCAGCTTCCTTCAGAAATTGAAAGTTTAAACCTTCTCATCTTCCTCTTTTCGCTTTGCTGTACCAATAAGTTTGCCCTTAATTACTTCCTCAATAGGGAATAGGATGATACCCAGCATTGCGTTCAATCCAACTTTAATGAAGGCAATACTACCAATCTCATCTTCTACGTTATCCTCGACATAATTCACACCATACTCAAATACAATAATTATTGCAATGGTAGCCAATATAGTTGCTGTACGCGAACCTCCTGTTTTTCTGCCAAAAAAGACGGCTAGAAAAAGCATTGCTCCAATTAATACAATTTGAAAAAGGTAGAACCAGTAACTTTCATACCATGTACCTCTATCTTAAATGGATAAACTGATATAACACTTTCTGTATTGTCGGAGTTAACAGCTTTGACTTGAAATTGATATTTTTTTGCCTTAAGGTTAGTAAAAGGAGCATTTCTGACCTTTGTTTCTTTCCAGTCTTCGTTTTTATGGCCTATTAACCGATATTCATATTTCAATTTACTCGGCATGTTCAGAGCAATTCCAGTAAAGTTGAATGTTAAGTTATTGTCTTGAGCTAGAAATTCACTATTGAAAGGGAAGTCGGTTAATTCATTATTAACTTCCAAATCGTTCAGATATACAATAGGTTTTACATCATTGTGATAATGCACATTAGGATTATACTTAACGGCTCCAAGAATAGTCCCAAACCAAATATTTCCATTTTTATCTAAGCAAGTTGAATTTGGATTCACTTGAACTCCTAAAAACCCTTCTGCTTTTCCGTAATGCTCAAAAGTTGAATCATAAGTATTGAATTTTTCAATTCCATATGTAGTACCAAACCATATATGATCACTGGTATCAGCAATGATAGAGTAGGGTGTTTCAGACTTCATACCATGCGTTTTATTGTAATTGTGGAATGTTTTCCCATCATATTTATACAAACCACCGGTATAACAACCTAACCAAATATTTCCTTTTGAATCTGGAGCAAGAGATATTACCAGTTGGTGATTGAGCCCGTCTGATTCATCATAGATTCTGAATTTTTCATTTTTATAACTAGAAAGTTTACCGCCCAATACCGCAAACCACATAGTTCCGTCTGTTCCTTTAATTATTTTATAAATATTGTTTCCTCCAAGACCATCTTCCTCAGTAAAAACGGACATTTTATGCGTTTTTTTATTAATTCTAGCAGCACCGCTTCTTGTTCCTAACCAGATATTTCCCTCGTTATCTTCACAAATGCTATATATGACATCATGGATATGAGCTTCGATATTTATCTTTTCGTATTTACCTCTTAACGTTCGTTTGAATAACATTCCATCTGCAGTTGCAATCCATACAGTACCTAAACTGTCGTAATATACTGCCATTACTGGTGCATCAGAAAGTCCTTTTATATCGTATTTACCAACGCTTAATGAATCATTATTTATATTGTCTGCATTCATTAATTGTGAAACACCTTGGTTTGTGCCTAACCAAATATTACCTTTATCATCTGGTGTAATAGACCAAATGAAATTGCTGCTAATACCTAAGCTTTCATCGTAGAGTGTAAAGTAATCAGAGATATATTGGTTTAATCCTACATCTGTGCCAATCCAAACGGTTTTTTCGCGATCAACGAAAATGGCTTTGACATCGTAAAAACTTAGCCCTTGAGCAACAGAGTAATGTCTGAAACGATATTTCCCATCAACTTTTAATCCTTTTATAGCGCCGTGGCTTGAGGTTCCAATCCAAATATTACCATGTGGATCAACCTCTAGCGAGGTGATATCAATTGCATTTAATTCGGTAGACTCATCTAACACATTCACAGTTACACCAGCATCTCCATTTAAAAAACTTCCAATGCTATTCATATTTATGTAATTAGCACCTTTCTTAGTGCCAATCCACATTTCATTTTTATATTCTATAATATCCGAAATTTGATCGTTCGATAAGCCATTACTCGTGTTGAAATGTTTTGCGGTTGAACTCGTATCTTTAAAAAACGTTTTCAAATCAAGGACAAATATCCCAACATTTTCAGTGCCAATCCACATTCTTTCACTTCCATCTAAATGTAAACTAGTTATTAATCTAGACCCATCAATTGATGACGCAAATTCATAGCGTTGTACTTTTTGGGTTTCTGTATCGTAAACAAAAAGTCCTGAGCCCTTGGTAGAAAATATTATTTTTTTGTTTAAAGTATCTTCAACGAAATCCGTTACTTCTTGGTAGGAGTTGAATCTTTCTATATGAATGCTTTCAAATAATTTAGTTACTGCATCATACCTTGTAATGCTTCCGCCCCAATGCCCAAAATACACATCACCATTGGATGCTTTAAAAGATGCGGTTACCCATTCTTCAGCTACAGAATCATTGATACTATAAGCCGTAAATTCAATTCCATTCCAAGAAGCCAATCCCGAAACAGTTCCAACCCATAAATTCCCTTCATTATCTTGAGTAATTGTGTTTACTTGACTCTGAGGTAGGCCGTGTTCAACCCCATACTGCATAAAATTTACTACCTGTCCAAATAATTGAACAGAAACTAAAGTGAAAATAAGAGCGAATGCGGCTTGAAGAGTGTTTTTGAGTAGCATTAAATTAACCTAGAATTTAAGCATGTAAAGCTAAAATAAAATTTAAGATGGAGACCTTTCAAGAACCGTTGGTTTTTTATGTCCTAATGGTATTTTTTTTCACCCGCTTTTATCTTAACATTCAATCGATTTTCAACTGGAGGTATTGGGCATGAATATTTTTTATTATATGCGCAGTAGGGGTTGTAAGCTAGATTAAAGTCAACTACTATAGCACCATTATCTGGAATATAAAGATTAAGATAACGACCTGATTTATACGTTTCAACGCCATTTGTCAAGTCATTGAAGGGAACAAACAAGCTAGAGTCAGTCGAATTTTGAGCTCTGTAAGCTTTTAATGTGAGCAGTGACTTTTCAAGGGTAAAGGTCACATTTGCAGTATGAATATAAACAGGTTTACGATCTGTGTTTGTTGCGAATTCTACAATACTGCCATTAAATATACTTTCATAATTAGCATTGAAAACATAGGTGCTATCTTGATTAAAATAATTCAGACTAATAAAATTTTTTCTTTCTGACTTTTCTATTGGAGAATCTTCAGATAGCATGAATTCTTGCTGTTCTTTCTGGTGCTTTTGAAATGGAGTAAGGTCCTTTTTTTGATCAGCAGAACAACTACAAATAACAAGACTAAAACAGATTGCGATATGGATGGAGAGCCTCAAAATCTTGCAGCTAATTTAATGTTTAGTCGTCTATTGGTTAGGAAGTTAGGCACACCGTAAATTCTATCACTAATATCTCTTACCCATAAATATGAAATGGTATTATTTATTCCAAACATGTTAAACACTTCAACTGAAACCCAAGCCCTATCCATATATCTGAAAATTCCTGCTTTTTTTCTTTCTCTATCTGGTTTTACGATATCATAGGAAAAGCCAACATCAACTCTGCGGTATGGAGGCATGCGCAATGTGTCTTGGTAGCGATTAAATGAAGGCGGGCCAAATGGCAAACCTGTGGCAAAAATGAAGTTAAGGTTCACTTTTAAATCCGGAATTTTTGGCACATAATCTTGGAAGAATATCCCAAACCTAAAACGCTGATCGGTTGGACGTGGAATGAAATCTGGAAAGAATTGTGTGCTGTCTATCGCAGTCTGATCAAATGTATATCCTGGAATAATCAATTCTCCTTCTTGATTAGAGCGCTCCCAATAGGAGTCATTTTTTAAGTTTTCTTCCGTTTTCATAACGCCTAACGTTATCCAGCTATCGATTCCTTTAACAAACTCTCCAAAAACTCGAACATCGACTCCACCCGCATATCCTTCAGATGAGTTTTCTGCATAATATCGAATTCTAACATTATCAATCTCGTATGGAATTAGGTCGTTGTATCTTTTGTAATATGCTTCGGTTGTAATTTTAAATTGTCGATCAAACATTTGAAAGTTATAGTCTGAGCCTACGACGTAATGAATACTTTCTTGCGCGCGAATGTTCGGATTGATTTCCCCATCAATGTTTCGCATTTCACGATAGAAGGGGGGTTGGTGGTAATAGCCCCAAGAAAGTCGAAATAACCAGTCTTGTTTCCAATTTGGCTTCAAAGCAATAGCTGCCCTTGGACTAATTACTGTTTGCTGATTAAAATCCCAATAATTTGCTCTTATTCCAGCAGTAAATGAAAGTTCATTGGAGTCTAAATCAAGGGTCTTTTTTGCCTGAAAATAGCCCATTAAACGTTGAGAAAAAACATCGTTATTTGACCGAACTGATCGCTTTAAATCAATACGCTCTCGAGGACTTTTTGGTACAGGATTTAAAGTGTCACCGTTCAAATAAATCCATTCAATATTATCATTTGATTGAGGCGAAGAATAGCCTGTAGAGTCTTGGAATTCCCACTCTTTTAATTCATCTTGAATTTGTTCAATTTGATACCTAACTCCCCAATCTAGTTGAGCAAAATTACCATAGTGCGTTCCTTTATGCTGCAAATTGGCAACGTTTGCTTCTAAATAGTTACGCGCATGATTTACAAAACCACCAACCCCACGATTGAATTTTACCTCCCCAAAGTTCTCACTGCCTAGATCCCGGTCCAACTCATCTAATCTATAGGCACCTTCAATATCAAAGGTTTCGCTTTCAACGGTCCTGAAAATTGAAGAAATAAATCGAAGTTTAGTTTTTTCAGTAGGAGTATACGTTGCACTTAATGCAGCGGTTCCAGTGGAGTAGGAGTCAACTTCTTGTCCATCAAAGAAAATACTGAGTTGTAATGCCTCATTTACATTTCCAAAATCTGTTTCACGAGATTGAGGTTTAAACAAATATTGATTTTGAGATACATTTAAGAGTAATCCAAATTCCAAAACGGTATTCACTTGATAAGTAAAGTAACCTTGGTAGTCAATAAATCGAGGTTGATACTCTGCCTGTGTCTGAAGACCCTGCAAAACATATTGATTGGTGCGGTAACGAACTCCATGAATTTGTGTAAACCGATAGTCTTTACGTGCATCCCCATAATGCGCTGTTGCTCCGAGTAAACTAATTGAAGCTGATCCCTCTGGCTTTGAAGGGCGCTTATATTGAATATCTAATACTGAAGACATTTTATCTCCATATTTAGCATCAAATCCTCCTGCTGAGAACAACACTCGGTCGACTAAATCTGGATTTATAAAACTCAAGCCTTCTTGTTGACCAGAACGCACTAAAAAAGGGCGATAAACTTCCATATCATTTACGTAAATCAAGTTTTCATCGAAGTTTCCACCTCTAACATTGTATGTGCTACTCAATTCATTGTTTGATGCAACGCCAGGCATGGTAAACAATACGCTTTCAAAATTACCGGTAGGAGAAGGTAACCGTTCTAACGATTTTGGATCAATTTTAATTAACGTAGATGTCCGGTTACGTTCTTCTTCGACTGTAAAAACTTTTATTTCTTTAGCCCTTCTTTCCATTTTTATATCCACCGATTTTTCTTGACCAGGAGAGAGGTTCATTAAAAACTTTTGAGTTCCAAATCCAATAAATGAAAAAGCAAGAGTTACAGCGCTATCCGCCGGAATAGTGATTCTAAAACTGCCATCGTTTTTTGAGCTAATTCCTTCGGCAGTTCCAAGAATGGCTATACTAACAGCAGGCATGTCAATGCCATTATTATCAGTGATGCGTCCTTTTACAACCGCGGTTTTTTGAGCACTAAGGTTGTGCTGAAGGCAAACTACAAAAACAAGTAATAAAAAGAATAAATGCTTAAAGCTCATGGGCCAGCAAAAGTAGAATTATGCTTGTACAAAGCTCACGAACGACAAAGTGGTTAAGATATTGCTTTAAACCTTAAATAACCAATTGTTTGTATCGTTTTCTCGACCTCTTTTCAGGTTATTGAGGTAACTGGCCATCTTATTGCTGAATTCACGGCTTTCTATTGAAGGTAATTTATAATCTGTACCATCAATTCCTATTTCAGAAATATGTGCAATAGTAGCAGCTGTTCCAACACCAAAAGCTTCAGTTAATGTGCCGTTTTCAAGGCCGTTTTTAAGTTCAGCAACCATAACATCGCGTTCCTCAACCTCATATCCCCAATCCCTAGCAATTGTTAAAATACTATCTCTTGTTATTCCAGGGAGTATTGACGTTGAAGTTTTTGGAGTGATAATCTTTCCATTTAACACGAACATGGCGTTCATTGTTCCCGACTCTTCAATTCGAGCATGCGTTTTTGCATCAGTCCACAATAATTGATCGTAACCTGCTTCAAAACCTTCTCGCGCTGGTAATAATGATGCTGCGTAATTTCCACTTGTTTTAGCCGATCCTACTCCTCCTTCCATTGCTCGAGCGTAGTGTGTTTCTACTTTTACTCGTAATGGTTTTGAGTAATAAGCGCCTGATGGAGAAAGAATAACCATAAAGCGGTATTTACCTGATGGTTTTACGCCAAGAAACTCTTCAGTTCCAAACATGAACGGACGAATGTAAAGTGAACTTTCTTCTCCTTTTGGCATCCAATTGCGATCTACATCGACAAGCGTTTTTATTGCACTAAGAAATATTTCTTCTGGCAATTCAGCCATACAAAGTCTTCTAGCAGAAGAGTTTAATCGAGCAGAATTAGCTTGAGGTCTAAATATGAGAATCTCTCCGTCGTCGGTAGCATGCGCTTTAAGGCCTTCAAAGATGGATTGTCCATAATGTATAAAGCTGGTGGCAGGACTCATTTCTATATTTTGAAATGGTTTGATTTCTAATTTTGTCCATTGTCCGTTTTCGTAATCGGCAACAAACATGTGGTCGGTAAAGATTTTCCCAAATTGCAATTCTAATCCTTCGGCATTATCCAGTTTAGATGTTGCAACTCGCGTAATTTTTATATCAATTTTTTCACTAATCATCTAGATTATTTTTCGGACTGCAAAAGTAACACATTTAAAAGCCAAGAAAAAAGCTAAAAAATGACATCAATAACGCTTTAAATCTTCTAAAGGCGCCCAACCTTCATTTCCATCAGGTAAACTAATTCTTACCCAATTGTTTAGCTCCTCTAAAACGTTAACTGAAGTACCTTCATGCACTATAAATAAATCAGAGGAAGACTGCTTTGGTTCCGATTTTACAGAAAGTGAACCGGTAAAAACAATAGCTTGATTTTTTGACTTCACATAATTTAAAGCGCTAAAACCAAGTGTTAAGGATAAAATCGTTGCAAGTAAAAAACCCATTGAAAGAAAAAATGACAATTTTTTTAATGAAACATTGGTGGATAGAAGATAAAATCCGATTAGAAGAATGAAAATACAAAAGGAAATTGTTCCAAAAATGCCCCAGCCATCTATAGTTAGTAGGTTGCGAATAAATGACCATGATTTAGCTAGAATAGGAGTGGGGACATCTTTAATTCTGTCTGGAATTTGATCTTTAGCCATTTCCAAATTGAAGCTAATGTCCTTATCGAATGGAGCTAACTTCTGTGCTTTTTCTAAGTAGTAAATACTTGGAGCGAGCTCATTCACCTTAAAATAAGAATTACCCAAATTATAGAATAAATTGGCTGAAGAAATGTTGGCGTTAACGACTTGAGAATACAGAGTTATTGCACTATCATAATTGCCAGCTGTATATTGTTCGTTGCCTTGAATTGCTAAATCGTAATAGTATTTGTGCTCACTTTCAGCCGCTGCAGAGTGTTGAGTGAAAAATATGGTTAAGAAAAGAAGTAGAACTAGTTGCTTTTTCATTTCGAACCTCCTTCAATTGTTTCGATTAATTCTTGCACTTGCTCAAATACTTGCCGTTCACTCATTTCAGAAACAGGAGCATATCTCGCCATTTCACAGGCATTAAGAATGGAAATTAAATCTTTAATTTTTTCATCACTCACCTCAATATTTTTAAGCTCAAGTTCAATTCGCTCTTTTTTTAATTCAGCAACTGGAATATTAAATTTATTAGATAGAAATCCATATACCGATCGGAAGACCTCCTCGTAAAACTTTGTGCTTTCCTTTTTCTCCAAGTGAACTTCGGCAGCCTTAAGATGTTTTGCAGCTAATTTTTTGGCTCTTCGCTTTTTCATTCCAACTAAATCTTTTTGTAATGCTAATATTCGTTTTCTAACTAAAAGCAATAGCGATAAAACCAAGAATGGCAAAGTCATTAATATCCAAAAAAGAACAGACCCTAAGTAGAAGCTATTAGTTTCCTTGAGGTTAAAACCATTCGGTTTTATAAATCGAATATCGGAACCAATTAACGCAACATCTTTTTTGCTTACTAACCGATTGCCACCACCACTTGACACTGCGGGTTCATTTTCCCCTCTAAGCACCTTGATTTGGTATTCAGGCGTAGAAGAACTGATGTATTTCTTTTTGATAGGGTCGAAGTACGAAAAAGAGTACGAGGGTATGGTAAATTCGCCTGAGTGACGAGGAATAATTAGGTACTCAAAGGTCTTACTACCTTCGACACCGCCTATTGTAGTGTTGATTTTTGTGTTCTCTTTTGGGTCGTATACTTCAAAGTCAGGTGGGAATTCGATCTTAGGATCTTTCAGTAATTTCACATTACCTTTTCCCTTTAAAACAATCTTTAAATTAATGGCTTCATTGGTTTTTACTTCTTGTTTGTCAATGCTTGAGTTTACACTAAACACTCCTACAGCGCCATTAAAATCAGCTGGCTTCCCATTATTAGGTAACTTTTCAACGATTATCTTAGCTGAATTACTTACTGCTTTGTGACGAACATCTTTATACGACCCAAAAAACTGATCAAAGACAGAACGCGAACGTCGACTATCTTGGATTCTTAACACTAAATCCATGGATAGCGGTTCCAAAACGATTTCACCTGCACGCTGCGGTGAAAGAACAACTTGCTTGATAATGGCAGTATTAAATTGAACACCATTTACAATTTCAGGTTTTAAATTTCCTTGCCCGGTTTGGTCAATATCTTGACTATAAAACCCATTAAAAGAGGGGAGTCGGTCTATTGCATTATCAACGATGCTTAATCGAGTATAAATTTTATAGGTGGCAGTAATTTGTTCTCCTATATAGCTGCTTCTTTTGTTAACCAATAGTTTTATAAATACGTTGTCACCTATTTCATTTCCAGGTTGCTTATTCTGAGCGGCTTCTTTTTGCTTAGCTTGCTGCGCTCCCCCCTTTACTACTGTGATGGTAACTGAATTCGAGTTAATGTTTTTTCCGTTGATTTGAGCAGTTGCCCCAGCAATGGTAAATTTCCCAGTTTTTGCTGGTCGTAAAACATAACTAACCGAACTGCTATTGGTAACTGTTCCATTAATTATACTGGTACTTTGCGATTGGTTCGGACCACTTAACACTCTAAAATCATTAAAAGCTGGAGGTACAAATGTTCCTGCTTGTCCTTCTATAGTGTAGGTGATTTTAAAATGTTCACCAACGCCAACTTGATTGCGATTTACTGTGCATGACATACTTTGACTAAAAGCTTGCACGGCAGTCGACAAAATAATCAATATGAGAAGGAGTGAGCGCATTTCTAGCTTACCAGTCTTTTTCGATATTTCTGCTTTTCACT
>Ga0115546_1001898_pt1 | contig 12555 bp, 12 predicted proteins | sample COGITO_mtgs_1004_FD_87186 | JGI IMG/M metagenome (GOLD analysis project Ga0115546, IMG submission 87186) | Pelagic marine microbial communities from North Sea - COGITO_mtgs_100413 | ecosystem: Environmental > Aquatic > Marine > Epipelagic | place: Germany:Helgoland, sampling site Kabeltonne...
ATAGTTCGAACCTTTTTACGATTCTTAGGTTGTTCTTCAACCACTAAATAATCCCAAATATCTCCTTGTTGCTCAGCCTCATAAGATTCGGCATAAGATGAGTATCTTCCCATAGGTACACATTCATTGCAAACACATTCTACATCGTGTATATCGGGTCCATATCTTTGATTGCGCCATTCGTTCAAGCAAGCCATACAATCAGGGTCTGCCTCACCATATTCTCTATCGCAAGTGCATCGATTCTCATTCATCATCGAATACATCTTTAATTTAGCCTGTTTTATTGCCGACTTCAACTCACGCATATCCGTGACACCTGCCTGTTTTAAAGATTGCAAAGAATTTTCTAAGTTTCTAATTGCTTCTTCAACAGCCGCAATAGATTCGGGTGAGTTTCCACCTTGTTCAATACAATTCAAACCGTATGCATCACATAATTCACAGTAGCCATCACCGTCTAATTGATGATTGCCCCATTCAGCACCATACTCTTCAGCATCCCAACTGCCCCTCGACCCTAAACCAATATCCAATGTCAGGTTTTGAACAAACTGCTCATAGTCTGCTTCACAATTTTCATCAGGGCAATAGTAAAAGATACCCAACCCATCCCTATCAAACCTTGACTTTTTCATTGATTTATCACAAACCTCGCATGAAACAGGCTCTCTTTCAATTTGTTGAATGGCTCTCCTTCGACAAAGTTCGCCATCACAAACAAGATGACCCCATTGTGACCTTGATTTAGGTGTATCCCCGCATATCATACAGGCAGATTCTTCGGCCCCAAACTCTTCAGCATTGAAAAATGGCCTAGATTGCTCTGACTCCATAGATAAGATTGCTTCGCTTTGAGTATTAAAGGTTTCGGTCGAATCCTAAACCGCCTCATCATACTTTTCGGCACGACTATACACTTCTTCTAAAGGTATTGAGTTCACCATAATGGGGCGATTCAAGTCGTCGACAGGCAAGGTCGTTAAGACAGATATGTGTTCGGTAACCTCTGACGGGTCGCAATATACATTGTATTGGTCTGCTAAGGCTTCTAAATCTCCTTCTTCAGTGCAAGCCGCTAAATCGGCTAAGTAATTAGTGAAATCGTCTCGACCTGATAATTGATATTCCACCTCGTATTCACTGACAACTTGAACTTCGGGAAAAATATACCTAATGAAATCCATCATACTTGGCACTGCGGAACTGTTTCCACCGTATCGGTCGAATCCGAAGTAAGCCGTGTCTCCACCAACCCAAAGAAAACTGCCTGATAAATCGTCTCGGACAGGATATCTATTGGCAGTTCCATTTTGTGTCAAGCGTAAATTAGGCTGATTAGGTTGATTCGTAGGATTATACGAAGGAGGTGCTGTAGTAAGTGGAATTACATAGTTGGGAAACAAGTCTTGCAACTGTTGCAAAATTTCGTCTCGTACTAATGGGAGTTCTTCGGAAAACACGTTGTAGACGGCTTCGGCTCGAGCAGGTTTCGTAAACGAGGCTGTAACTTTAGCCTTACCATAACCATACATTATTTCATCGGCTGCAGGTGATTGCCAAGGCAGAGATATGGTAAAATAATCGACGACTAAGGCTTGTAAAGCGGATGAGACCTCGAGATTAATGTTTTGAGTTAAGGAACTAATCTCATCACTTAATTCACCTCTTCGAGCAGTTCGGTCAAAAGTACGTTCTTGAAACTGCAAAATGAGTTGTTCGTCAAGGTTCATTTGGTCTTCAAACGCTTGTCCTTCTAAGTTTGAATTAGCGTATAACGAGAACAGTGCCGTTCCTAAGCCAGAGAACAAATTATCAGACGTGAAGGAAAATCCCTCACGTATGTCTTCGACCCAATCAGGTCGAACGACTCCTAAATCTAACCCTGTAATTACAGTATCTGGATGTAGATTTGGAGAGAGTATAGTGAAATGAGAATTACCAAACGATGGAAAAAGGTCTCTTGATAAATAAGTATTTTGGATGAAACTCAGTAACTCTGAGTTAATTGTCACACCATCGCGTTGCCACCATAACATAGCGTCATTAATTTGCTGACATAAAGAGTCATAAGCCCGTTGTATTTCTTCATCTAATTCAGCGTATTGGGCGCGTAACTGTTCAGTCGCTTTCGATTGTATATCGATGACTTCGAGGGAAATACTTAGCGAAGGACGCCAATTTTCACTGGCTTGAAAAGCCTCAGACATGTCAAGAAAAGAAACCGTTTGAGGATAAGTTGTGTAATAGGTACTCATTTTCCATGACACCACGCACAGTCTTCCAAAGTCAAACAATGTTGACAAGATAATTCATGACAACGACGACAAGAGACTAAATGTGTGTCGGAATACGGTCCTTCTTTGCGACCACATTCTCGGCAGTGGTCAGCCGCAAAGGTTTCGGCAGATTGATTGGCAGACACTCCTGCCGCATTTGGAAAATCATGTCGTCTGGGGTCGTTGTAAGGATTTTCAGGATTCGGGTCTAATTCACACCAGGCTTCACCATTAGCGCAAGGGGCGATTCCATTAGGACCTCCACAAAACTCACAACGTTCCAAGTTGTCACCTGCAATAGTTTGTAAGTATAATTCTAATCCACAGTCAGTGCATTTAATTCGAGTAAAGGCGTGGTCATGGTCTGGTCCTACTTCGATGAATTGAGTTTGCCAATTATGTTGAGAGGGTCGACACATTAACGAGTTCCAATCAGTTCTCCAAACCATTTACCTCACCTAAAAAGGACGACGTGCAGGTCGCGGTCTCGGATTAGGTCGGCGATTTGGACGTCGAGGGCGAGGTGTTGGCCTTGGCCAGTCTTCGGACGGGCGAGTTGGTCGAACAGGATAACGATTTGGTGCCTCGAAACTATCATCGATGTGGCCACCTTCGTGAGCGTTAAAGACTTTATCATCAAAAATGAATTCATCGATTAAGTATTTTTTGTCGAAATCTCGACCTGCCTTTCGATTGGCTCGGCGAATATCTTTCAAGACCTTTCGCATCGGACGACGCAATCCTTCGATAATGGCTTCGTAGTAATGGTCAAAGAATTTACTGTTACAAAACGCTTCGGCTTGTGCGTGAGAACGACCTTCATCACGCAAGGCTTGATAAGTAGCCTCCCAAAGTGCACCGCCTGCATTAGTACGAGCGTATCGATTTTGGTCGTGGTCTTCATCTTCATCAGTTCGCTCTATTTTATAGAATGGAGTTCGACGTCTTCGACGCAAATCACTTCGTGAGGCTTCAAAGGTTTCAGCATAGTATCCATCATCACCAGGCCAAGGAACTCGCATAGGAGGATTAAGCCCTGATTGATATTCTGATTCACACCTTACACAAACTTGACTTGTTTTGGATTTAGTGGAGGCTCGCCTGCATTGAGGACAAATAAATGGTTCTTCAGCCTCAAAAGTTTCCGCATCCCACTCCATTATTTCAGAATAATCACATTTATTACAATGCACCTTTGAAGCCTTACCATATTCAGTTTCTAACAACTCACCACTACACCCATTATCGCCACAAATAACTCCTGTTTTTATTGTTTCAGCACCGAAGGATTCGGCATCAAACCCACATCTCGTATCGGGTGTGAAGATATTTTTTCCATACATTTTTCTCATGTTGGTTCTTCTCAATTTTTTATAATTTCCACATCCACAATGAGATTTACACCTTTCACAAGTTTTACAATCCCACAATCTATCACATTTTGAATCAGCCTCGAAAGATTCGGCTCGCCGAGATTCAGTGACGTGTTTTCTACCTTCAGGAGTTAAATAGTAAACCCATTTTTTATGCGACTTAACTCGATTATTCTCATCTAAGATGTGGGCTTTCTTTTTTCGAACTAAGCCTGCCGTAATGAGAGGCTCAACTAATCGTGGAACGTTGCTACGTGAAATCCCAATGGCCATACCTATACCATTTTGGTCTAAGTCTTGCGTAACCTCCCAAGCATTTTCGATGCGTTCCATAGACCACATACCGACGTAATTGATAAATTCTTGTTGTTTACCTGTTAGGCTGTGATGCGCTTGCTTCGTGACGACACCACAACTGCCACATTGCAGACGTTCAGCGCCGAAGTTTTCGGCTCTTTTCATTCTCCCCGAACTACAATGACTACAACGCATAATATAATTACGGTTATCCTACTACTTAAAGATAGCGTCAATTACCGTTTTCAAGTTTATTTTGGGCTTCTTCTTCCTTGGTCGTTTTAGTAGTAAATCTCATGACAGGGTAACCAATAGCAACGGCGGCGATACCACCGTAAAATAACCATTCTCTTCGATTATTCAACAAGTTATTCCAAGGCCAGTCGTGTTGCTCACGTATTTTCAAAGCATTAGAAAGGCTTCCTACTAAAACTAACCATCCACCAACGATACCTGCAATAGCCGCAGTCCAGGCTTCGTTGCCTTCAACCAATTGCTTGGCTTCCGTCTCACTGGCTTTCCGACTAATAGCCTTCTTTTCATCCACGATTAATCACCCTTTGGAAGCAACCATGCCCCTAATGCAAACAAGCCTGCAATTCCAGCCGCAATAAGCAAATTGGATTTATCGCCTTCTTCACCACTCTCGAAAGGTTCGGTAAATGTGTCAATGCCACGAGTTGATTTAAATGTTTCTTCCGCACGAGCCTGGATGTTTTGTTGTCCTGAATAGTTTAAAGAAGCGTGGTCGAAATCGCCTTGAATGGCACTAGATTCAGTAAGTTCCTTACTGGTGAAATCACCGAGAGAGGTGTCTTTAGTAATGTCCATCAAAGTTTCAGACTTAGATACACGTTGACCCTTAAATGTATCCATAGCCGAGGCAAATTTAGTTACTCGCGACGTAGTAGATTCAGCCGCAAAGGCGGCAGGGCGAGGAGTAATCAGTTGAATTACGGTGCGGTTTTCAGCCAAGTCTTCTTCGACAGCATCATACACTGCACGAGTTAAACTGTAATACTTTTCAAACGGACAACTAACGCCTCGAATGTAATTAGGATTAGCACCCGCATTCGGGTCAGTAATGTCGCAAACTCCTCCGCGCTCTCCGAGTAATTGTGAGGCGGAGATACCACAAACGTTACAATCAATCAACGAAAGGTCTCCGTGAGTAACGTTTTCTTTTTGGTCGTTAGCCAAACTCATAATACTTTGAGGGCCATTTAGTTCTGCCATCTCACGAACACGTTCGGCATCTAAATCCATCGACGCAATATAAGCGTCTTGCTTTTGTCGAGACATAGTGAGCCAAATTTCAGGCGGAATACCTATGGCAACGGCAATTTGTGTGTCCATAGTTTCGGAATCCATCATAGTATCCGACGAGTAAGTTTCGGCCGAAAATTCTTCAGATTCTTCTTCCTTAGCCCAATCCTTGAAAGAAATATCGCCGTGTGCTTTGACTTCTTCATCAATCCACTCACGGAATGATTCATTAGGATTTTCCGAGAAATCGTGCTTTTCTTCTTCAAGTTCAGATTCTCCCCATTCTCGGAGAGTCATCTCGGCATCAAAGCCTTTTTCTTTCATGTCATCTTTCCATGCGTTCCAATCAAAAGTGTCATCATCATCGCTCATCATAGCCATGTCGAATGCAATAGATGCCCAAGTCCCTGGTTCAGGCCCTGTAGTTGTTTCGAGTACGGTTTCTTCTATCTCAGGAGTTATTGGCATTTCCACAACGATATCCTCTTGCGTTTCAACAGGATTTTCTCGTAAACGCTCTTGTTCCATTTCATATTCATAAAGCGCAGATTCATCGATTTCTTCCACAAAAGAAGAGTCATCTAATTCGGGACGATAATCATCCTTGGAGGGGTGAGTGTAACCGTATTCCTTTTTCCGAGCCGCCTCTTCGTTTTCTCTCTCTTGTTCAGTGGCAAAAATCCCTTCAGGAGGGGAAGAAGGGTCATTGTCTTGGACGATGATACCTGTTAAATCCGCTTCGGCTTCACGTTCGGTCAAAGCGCGTCTGGCCTTGCCAGCCAAAGAAGTTGAGCGACTAAGCGCACCCCTTCCAGCCAACTTTTTCGTTCCAGGTTTCCTCGGCCTGCCACTCTTGGCAACCGTGGCTTCTTCGGCTCCAAGTTCGTTTAGGGCTTGACGAGCCTTGCGAGCGTAGTCTTCGGCATCTTCTAACGCTTCACCTTCATCGACATACTCATCCATGATGACGTCATCGATAGTTGTGCCGACATCAGTGTCCGCACCATAAGTAACACAAGGGTCTTTACCACACCCGCAGTTTTTCTTTTCCGCCTCGAATGCTTCGATATCACTAGGCTTGTCACCCATTGGGACAGACTCATCGCCACCAACATCGGCAGGAACTCCTGCATTGGCGGGTTCAGTTGGCCCCCCTAAGTCATTAGGTTCAGCAGTCACAGGAGAATCTTCGGCGAAAACTTCCACCTTTTCGATAGTCATGTCAGCCACAGGCATACCTGCAGTCATTTCGGCCACGGCTTTATCATATTTATCTTTGGATACAAATGAGTTCGCCTTGTGAATCTTCTTCGTTACGGGGTCAGTGTAAGTACCGTAGAGCCGATGTCTTTTACCTCGACTTCCTTCGACGATTTCGCCGTGGGCAATTTCTACCATTTCCTTGCCTTTAACACCTGGAACGTATAATTCAACCTTGACCATACTATGCTTTACACTACCCAACTACTTAAAGTTTGTTGAAACTGAGTAGTTTAGGCCACGGGGGCTTAAAGCCACTTGAATTTTTCAGCCGAAGGATTTGCTCTTAGAACAACTCCAGTATTTCGACCCGAACTAGCGTTGAAATCTCCAATATTACCCATGGCACTACTTAAGTTCATCGGATTTGAGAAGTCAATACCTAATCCCATACCTGTTTTTGTATCGCTAAAGAAAACTTGCGCCGCTTTAGTTTGTTCCGCAGCCCGTTCGGCTTCGGCTTCGGCCTCGGCTTCTAATTCTTGTTGTTCGGCTTGGCGAAGAATATAACGTTCGGTGGCCTTAACAAGGGATTCAGCCCGTTTGACACTTCGCTCGGCTGAATAATTAGTCATTCCTCGACCTATTAATAAGACTCCGAATAATGAACCAACTCCCAATAAAGTGTAAATAAGTGTAATCCCATCGCTTTGTCCTTTGAACTGTGAATAAGCCGCACCCAATGCACCTGTAGCCATCCCTCCGATACTTAAGGCTGCTAAACCTTTATTCAATTTAGAAGATAACAGACTGGTCTTGAAAGAAGGTGACTCGACATTGGAATCAGCATCCTCAGAAATGTCTTTTTCAACATCTGATTGAACGTCTTCTTCTGCACCGAGAGCGGAAAAAATCCCTTCGGCTAATTTTGAATAATCCATGTAGTGTCACCTCAGAGTACAGATTGACCGATAGCGGCTCCGTAGTTCTGACCGACAGCAGTCACAGTTCGTGCATCAGCCGCCCAAGAACTGGAATCGGGCAAATTACTGGCTGAGTAGTTCACAGTTTGACCAACGGCCATTCCTGAGGAGTTACCCGTATCGGTTTGAACTTTAGAGACTGAACCGTAGTTAGTCGCCAATGGAATACCTGTGGAGGCTACTACATCGGCTCGCTTAGTTGTTTCGGCTCTTTTAAGAGTTTCAGCCATACTAGTAATCCACCCACTCTGATAAGCCTTAAGCAATCCTGCACCCAAACCAAGTAGAAGTAGTGTTTTCCAAAAGTTGCCAGTCATCTTCTCCATATTCAATCACCTGTATATTATAGATTGACATCACTGATATTTAAAGATACCGTTTAAGGCATCATATTAAGTCCCATCAAAACTGAAAGAACGGCGAGAAATCCTGTACCTGTGTATTTCACAACTTGACCTGAAATATACCGCTTCATATCAACCAATGGTTTCAATTCTGTCTTCATAATATTCATATCATCACGCATAGTTTCAACCGAAGTTTGTAGACCTCGAACATCGGTTTTAAGGTCGCCGACATCTGTCTTGACTAATCCAATACTTACACGTGAGTCATCCACATAACTACGAATATCGACTTTGAGTTCTCTCATCTCGTCGTGCATAGAGACACGTTCAGTAATCAAGTCAGTCAAAGTTCCTAATTGAGATAAGACGGCTTGAATCTCTTCAGATTCACTCATAATTACCCTTAACTAAGGCCGACTATTTAATATTTATGAGAACATGTCCCCTGTAGAGGCCGTAGTAATGCCTATTTCTTTAAGGGCTACTTGCTTCATTTCCTTGACTTGAGTTAAGGCCTCCATAAGCACATCCGAGGTTATCTTAGTGTCGCCATTCTCCAAAGTAATCAAGTAAGCCGTAGTTACAATCTCTCTAAGATAAGCCCCAGTTAAGCCTTCGGAATCACGAGCAAACTTATCAATTGCGATTTTTTCAGTTTCGAAATTGTCCAAATACTTTTTAAGAATTGCCTTTCTCAAGCCTGCATCAGGAATTGGAAACTCAATACGAATATCGAAACGACCAGGTCGGTCAGCCAAGGCTCGGTCTAAGTATTGAGGATAATTAGTAGTCGCCACGGTGACGACATTTCCAGTCGGACCTACTCCATTTAACGAGGCTAAAAGTTCACCTAATAAAGGATGGCTTGCACCGTCTCGGCGGTCAAGACCTCCGAGCGTATCGATGTCTTCAATAACCATCAAAGTTGGAGCGAGTTTTTCCGCCAAGGCGTAAATACGCTTGATTTCACGTAAGTTCTCTACAGTGTCATTAGAGACGCAAATAACGGTACAGTCAACTTTATTAATAATGGCTTCACAAGTCATTGTCTTACCCGTTCCTGGTGAGCCGTGTAGTAAAATACCTCGACTTTTACTTAGACCCTTAGCCGCAAACAAATCAGAATTGTTTAAGAATGAAAGCACATTTCGATTAAGTTTAGACCGCGCTGACTCACTCAAAACCACATCACTTAAAGACGCTTCGGTGGGGCTGACATACTCCCATTTATTATTAATAATATGGCCTTTCAACGGACCTTCGGAACAAAAGTATTCCTTTACGGCATCCCAAAAACTTCGAACAATAACGTCTTCTCGGGCATAGTGTGTGCGGAACTCTAAATAACCATCTCCACCATCTAAATAGGCTTCTAATTCAAACACAACTAAGTTCCCAAATTGCTTATGTTGAGCGAAAATAAATCCTTCACACAGTAAACTTTCCTTTTGATTTAGACCCACCTCAAATTCACGATACTTAGGGGCTACTTCTTTATCGGAGCCATCAATAGTGCGGTTGAAGTTAGTAACCTTTTTAATATCGAAATCTCGAGTAACAACGTCGTGGAAACACTTGATGTTGGCTGCAATTTCATGTTGAACAAAATCTTTATGGTGAGAGTCGAAATCATCCGTACCTAAAAACGCTTGAATAGATTCTAAACGAGCGTCCTTTTTAGTCAGATTACCTAAACAGAATTGAAAAACAGTAGACAATTCCTTGACAGGTACGACGAACTCCTTAGTTTCGAAATCATACCGCAGATTCAACGTTTCTGGCACATCCGCCATTTTCTTTTTTTCGCCATCTTCACTGTATTGATTCCAAGACTGTTCCATACTTACTGTATTGCTCAGATACCTACTTAAAGGGTATTGGAATCTTCTTTAACAATACCTTCGCCACTCCACATGTAACCATGTCGAGCCATGAATCTTTCTCGAGATTGTTGTAATCTTTCTAATCGGTCTGTATCTACACCACCTAATTGCGAACCGCCTTGAGTAGTTTGGTCTGCATGGGCTCGATGGTTGCCTGTCACAGCAGGTATTTGAATACCTTTATTTCTTAAGGCAAGTAATCGCAACCACAAGTCTTGGTCTTCTCCTAAGCACAATTCGGTGTCGAAAATAAAATCTAAACTCTCACAATCTTCTCGCCAAATAACGACTTGACTCGTCATTAATGGACTTAGACGAATAGCATGTAATTTCTCAAGAGGGTCAAAAGAGTCGTAGTTTAAAATGTGATTGGCAATTCGGTGCGTGGTGTGTTTTTCTCCCGTTTTAGGAAATGTCAATTCAATGTAACAATCAGCAGCAGTCCAGTAAATCACACCATCAGGTTCTGCTTCGGAAGCATGAACAAACTCAATTAAGTGTTCATCATACCAATAGTCGTCTCCATCTAAAAAGGCAATGTAAGGATTCTTTCCTGCCGCAATTCCTTGATTACGAGCCTGCGAAACACCTTGTCCTGTTTGCCTTATGTAAGAAATACGCTCATCGGATACGTACGAATCAACTACAAACATCAATTCTTCGTATTGGGGCCAGTCTTCAGGCGTTCCGTCGACAATGTAACACTGCCAATCAGAGACAGTTTGTCGTTGAATAGACTGCAGGCACTCTTTGAGCCAAGCAGGCCGAATCCGATACGTGGGAACTATGATGTCGAACACACCTGTGAATACACAGGACGGCTATTTAAGAGTTCTTACGGTGAGGATTTCGTCCAATCATGGATTGATACTCATAATTTCGAACTGCTCCACAACAACTGCACTCTTGACGGTCGTGTATTTCTCGATAACGTTGGTGTTGTTTAAAGTAAAGATTCTCCGTAGTCACCCATTGATGCTTACTGGAACTCGACAAGGCACATTCTGCTTTGTCGATGGAAATGTTGTCATAGGATTTTTCACCGCATCGGCGACAACCCCAAATCTGTCGAACTGTGCCTTCGCCTATGGCGGTCGAAGTAATATGCTTTAGCACACACGGTCGTTCAGTTTTCGAGCGTCGGCACGGAGTGTCGGTAAATTTAATTGCCATGTCACTCCGAAGAAGTGATACCTTATGAATGTTTCGTAGACGAGGGACACCCTACCAACAGAAGTGGCAGGGTGGGTGCATCCCCCGTCTAATTTAAGAGTAGTTCTTCTTCCTACTTAAAGGTTAACTATTACAAGTCGTCTAAAAACGCCCACTCATCGTCTTCGGTCGTCATAAGGTGTTGCCAATCAGGGTTGTCAGGGGCTAATGGTGAAGCGTAGAAAAATGCAAACTCATCCATACTTCGACGATTAGGAACGTCACCGCAACAATTCATTCGCTCGACACCTTTCAACTCTCTCGCTCCAGACATGCGTCGTAACCACTCCCAGTAGACAGGAGTAATGTTGGCAGGACGCTCGGCATTTGTTAAACTCGGAAATCTACGGTTCCAATCACTAATGGCAGCCATGGCGAAGAAATCATCGGGTTGATTAACAAGTGAGTCGGCATGTTCTAAATGATACGCCGTGATTTCATCAATGAATTGAGGGCTTGCGTCGGGCAAGAGACTTAAGCGCAAGCCTAAGTCTGTGTCTTCAAGCACTGGAAGACGTTCATCGAAGCCTGAGACAGTTTCGAAATGATGACGAGGCACGACTAAAGTAGTTGGCCAAACAGGTGTGTCTCGATAAAAGAAACCTGCCGTGCCTGTCAACACGTGTTGAGAGTCTAAATATCGACCACCCACATAAGAGAGTTCATAGTCTTCTCCACCTTCGAAAGCCGTGTGATAAAACACTTCATCACGGTCTAAGTACGGAAGAAAACTGGCTAAATGATGGTCATACCAGTAGTCATCAGCGTCTAAGAAGGCGATATAGGGATTTGAACCTGCAGTTGCACCTTGATTTCTTGCTCCTGCGACGAATTTGCGGTCAGGGTCTTGTATGAGCCAAGTGAACTTATGCTCAGGATACTGAGCCTTAACATCTTGAGAAATCTCCTCAACAGAAACGACATAACAGTGCCAATCTAGCACGGTTTGAGACATTAAACTGTTGAAACAAGTTGTTAAATACTCAACAGGAGTCGCCTTAGACGGAATGACAATGTCAAACATACCTGTAATTACAGGTGCTTTCTATTTAAGACTTACAGTCTTAAATATCTTAAATAGTTCCTTCAAGTAGTTGACGCTTATACCAATCTACATTCTCAGGTCGAACGGCAATACCCATTTCAACCAGTTTTGTGGCGATTAGGGCATCAGGACCGTCGTAAAGAGTGTATTGAACTAAGCAACACAAGTCTTCAGAAGTAACTGTAAGTGATGGGTCACTGGCCGAATAATTATAAGTTGTCGTAGAGTCGCCAATGATGCCACGGCTATCGTTGTAGACAGTAACCTGCACATCCCATTGCTGACCTGGTAAAATATACACAGGAGATTCGAAGTCGAATGTGCTTCGACACGCTGCCGACTCAGGACACGGACTAGCCGTACCAGGCAAACCAGGACCGACAGTTCCATCAGTTTCATTGAAGTAACTCGTGGTGTTAATAAGTAGTTGCATGAACATCATTGGCCCTGCGATACTTGTGAATGGATTCACGTGCGTAGTTTGGAACGTCAATTCAGGGTTTACAGCATTAGGGGTGTAAACAGGGTTTGGTTGAGTGCCTGTGAATGGGATTGTAGTTGCGGTAACATAGGTATCTAAATCACCTGCTTTGATTGTAAATGATAAATCAGCCGCACTCGTTGGTCCAATATCTGTCGCATCAGTACGTGCTACTACATCAGCGACACC
>Ga0115546_1001899_pt1 | contig 12552 bp, 10 predicted proteins | sample COGITO_mtgs_1004_FD_87186 | JGI IMG/M metagenome (GOLD analysis project Ga0115546, IMG submission 87186) | Pelagic marine microbial communities from North Sea - COGITO_mtgs_100413 | ecosystem: Environmental > Aquatic > Marine > Epipelagic | place: Germany:Helgoland, sampling site Kabeltonne...
AATGCAAATAGAGTATTTTTTATAGAAGACGGAACAACTAGAGGAGGAGCTGGAGATAGTTGGACAGTTTCATTATTTACTACAGGACAAAGTGCATCAACTTATGTACCCGTTCCTGAAGGTTCAACAATGTTAGTTTATTCAGTAGGAGGTACACCTGCAACTAATCTTGGAATGATGAACAAAGGATTTACAACAGTAACTGCTGCTAGTAAAACTGCATACACAGCAGTTCCAGGTGATCAAATAGGTGTAGACACAGTAGCTAATATTGTAACAATTACTTTACCTGCAGGAGCAGTGGGTGATGAAATAGTTATTATGGATGTGTCAGCATCAAATGGTTTTGCAACAAACAAATGTGTTGTAGCACCAAATGGATCAGAAAAAATTCAAGGAACAGCTGCTTCAATAGATTTAACAACAAATAATCAGTCAGTTACACTTATTTATACAGGTACAAATAAAGGCTGGCAGTTAAAAACAAATACAGCATAGGAGCTATTAAATGGCTCTTCAACAAATTAAATTCGCTCCTGGAATCGACAAACAAGATACTAGTGTTGGTGCGGTAGGTCGTTGGACAGATTCAGATAATGTAAGATTTAGATATGGATTACCAGAAAAAATTGGTGGTTGGCAATCTTTATTAAATCAATCTATTGTAGGAGTAACCAGACAACTTCATGCTTTTGTAGATACTGAAGGTAATAGGTATGTTGCAATGGGTACTGACAAATTTTTACTTATATATTTTGAAGGTGGTTTATATGATATTACTCCTTTAAAAACTACAATTACAGGTGCTACTTTTACTTTTAATGGCACTACGACAATTACAATCACAACCACTAGTGCTCATGGATTAATAGATGGAGATATTATTAAATTAGATTCAGTTACCTTACCTGGTGGAACAGGATTAAATGCTAGTGATTTTGAAGATAAACTTTTTCAAGTTATATCAACTCCAACTGCAGATACATTTACTATAACTTTTACCAGTGTTGGAAGTGCAGCAACTGGTGGAAGTGTTTCTATTATACCATATGAAAATGTAGGTCCTGCAGATCAAACTTATGGTTATGGATTTGGTGTAGGTCAATATGGTGGAACTGTTCAAGGTTCTGCAACAACAACTTTAAACGGAGCTTTATTTGCCGATACCGCTGGTACCGGAGGTACAGGTACGGCAATTGTTTTAAATTCAGTAACCGGTTTTCCAGCAACAGGTGGAACTGTTGCTGTAGGAAATGAATTAATAACTTACTCTTCTATTGTTGGAAATGAACTACGAAGTATTACTAGAGGAGCTTTAGGAACAGCAACAACAGGAACTTCTAATGGTCAAGCTCACAGTTCTGGAGATACAGTTACCAACGCCACAGAATTTACAGGATGGGGTGATCCAGTACAAGCAGGAACAGTTACACTAGAACCTGGTTTATGGTCATTAAGTAATTTTGGTCAAGTACTAGTGGCAACAATAGCTAATGGTAAAACATTTACTTGGAATTCAGGAATCGCGGCTCGTTTATCAACTAGAGCTTCAACTACTACTACAGATTTTTCTACTACCAATAATCCAACAGCAACAAGAATAACTTTAATTTCACCAACCACACGTCACTTAATTCATTTAGGAACTGAAACAACTGTTGGTACACCTTCTACACAAGATGATATGTTTATAAGGTTTTCTGAACAAGAAAATATAAATGATTATACCATTACTGCAGTTAACACTGCAGGTTCACAAAGACTTCAAGACGGTACAAAAATTATGGGAGCTCTAGTTGCCAAAGAAAACATTCTAGTATGGACAGATAATGCACTATACACAATGAAATTTGTAGGTGCACCATTTACATTTGGCTTCGAACAAGTTGGTACAAACTGTGGATTGATTGGTAAAAATGCAGCTATTGAAATTGATGGTGTTGCTTATTGGATGGGAAATAATGGTTTCTTCTCTTTTGATGGTACAGTTAATACTTTACCTTGTAGTGTTGAAGATTATGTTTATGACGATATTGATACTACAAAAGGTCAACAAGTTTGTGCAGGAATTAATAATCTATTTACAGAAGTTACTTGGTGGTATCCAACATCAGGATCGGACTTTAATAATAGATACGTAGTTTATAACTACGGTCAAACTAATCAACAAGTGCCGATGGGTAATTGGTATACAGGAGTTAATAGTAATTCAATTAGAACTGCATGGATTGATACATTAATTTATCCAAGACCTTACGCTACTGCTTTTAATGATTCTAACACAGGTGATTTTCCTGCAGTAATTGGTCAAACAGGATTGGGTCAAAGTGTATTTTTTGAACATGAAACAGGGAATGATCAAGTTAATCCAGATGGAAGCACAACTACTCTTACGTCTTTTGTTCAATCCTATGATTTTGCATTACAAACTGATCAAGGAATAGGAGAATACTTTTTAGCAATGAGAAGATTTTTACCTAATTTTAAAAATTTAGTAGGAAATGCACAAATAACTATTTCAGTAGCTGACTATCCTGCGGATCCTAATACAGCTACTACATTAAGTCCCTTTACAATTACATCAACTACGACTAAAGTAGACACAAGAGCTCGTGGAAGGTATGCGGCTGTTAAAATAGAAAACACAGGTGTTAATGAATCTTGGAGATTTGGTACGTTTCAAGCAGACCTGCAACCAGATGGAAGAAGATAATGACAAAGATAGTGGTAAGGTTACCAGAACCTAAAAAAGAATATACAGAAGATAACCAAAGACAAATTAACAGAGCGTTATCAACAGTGGTTGAACAATTAAACTCTACTTTCTTAACTCAATTAAAAGAAGATTCTGAAAGATATACATGGTTCGGATTAGGATAAATGGCAAATATATATAAAAACGCAAAACTAGATTTAACAACCAACACAGTTACAACTTTATATACTGTACCATCAAACTCTAGAGCCATTGTAAAATCTATATTAGTTTGTGATGATACAAACAATGGTAGTAATATTACAGTAGACTTATTTAATGGAGATCCAGCATCAGCTGATAAATTTACTATATTTAAAAGTAAAACTATAGCAGGTAATGCAACAGAACAATTATTAACAGAACCTTTAATTATGGAAGAAAATGAAGTATTACAAGTCACTGCTGCAGATGCAAATAGATTGCATGTTGTAACATCAATATTAGAAATCAACAGGGAGGACAGATAATGCCGTTTATTGAAACAGAAGCTTCAGTTAGGTATGAAACAATTAATGGTCAAAGAGTACCAGTAATTACGCCTAAAACAGAAGTAACATTAACTAACACAGAAACAGGTCAAGAATATATGTCAGATGCAGAAGCTTTGGCAGATGTTCAAGACGCTAATACAGCCACTAAACCAGAACATATAAGAAGAGACGTAAATGTGACTGTAGAAGAGATAAAAATTGGCGCTGGGTTTAATATCAGCGATTGATTATTAAAGAAAAACCGAGTAAATTAGTAAACTATGGGATTATTTAAAAAAGCAAGAAAATTTGTTAAAAAAATTATACCGAAGGAAATACGTCCTTTTATACCTTATATTGCAGCTGCTTTTGGTCCAGCTGGTTTAGCAGGCACAAAATTTGCAACTTTAAATCCTGCTTTTCAAAAAGCTATTCTTGCAGGTGGTACTAAATTTGCTACAGACGATGAAGCAGATTTAAAAGACATTGGTGTTACAGCTGCATTAGCTGCAGCTCCTACTGCTTTAGATCAATTTGCAGGTCCTACGGGTCCTGATCCACAAGGAATAATGGGTACATTAAGAAAAGGTTCTAGAGCGCTTGCACAAAAAGCAAAAGATAGTCCTTACTTAACAATGGGTGCACAAGCTGGTACAGATGCTGCAATTAAACAAGCAGAATTAGATAAAGATGCATTAGAAAAATATAATGCAGATTTACTTTCACAAGGAATAAAAGATAAAGGTGCAAGAAGAAGTGCTATCTTTGATATATTTATAAACGCTGGCCACGATTCAGATGATGTTAATATAATGTTAGATAAATATGGTTACGCAGATGGTGGTAGAATAGGATTTAAAAGTGGTGATTATGTAGGAAGTTCAAATAATGAAACTATGAAAGATGAATATGATTCCTATATTAAAGAAATAGAAATAGATGGAGATAAACCTATGTCTTTTTCATCTTTTAAAAAGATGTTGTCAGAAGATTATGCAGATGGTGGTAGAGCAGGATATAGATATGGTAAAAGTGTTAAAAAGAAAAAAACTTCTATCAATAAAAAAGCTCCTCCATCGGCTGGAATTATGTCAGTTACCGAAGTAGACGCAGAAATAGATAAGGATGAGGATAAAGATCAAATGTCTATGAAAGAATTTGTAGAAATGATGAAAGGTGGTGATGAAGATGAAGGAATGTCATTAGGAGATAGTTTAGATTACGCAAAACAAGGTTTAGGTATGTTACAAGGAGATGTTGCTCCTGTTCCTATAATGAGATTCGCGGACGGTGGATTTGGTGGTATTACAGAAGCCGTTACAAACATAGAAGAAAAACCAAAAGAATTTTTAGTAGATAAATTAAAAGTAACAGTACAACCAGGTCAATCAGAAATGAGAGCTATTATAGAAGCAATGTACAATGATATGGATGGTTTAATGCCTGAAGACAGAAAAAGAGAGTTTTATGAATTATATGCTCCACAAATGTATAGAAATGGAGAAATGGAAAAACCAGAGTTTGAATTTATACAAACAGAAATATTAGATAAAGAAAAACCAGAAATGAAAGATGGTGGAAGTGTTACGTTTGAAGAATTTTTAGATATGAGACAAAAAGAAGATAAGCAAAGATCAAAAGATATGTTGTTTAAAGATTACGAAGAATATAAAAGAAGAGAAAAAATAAAAGAAGAAAAAACTATGGCTAAAGATGGTGGTATAATGAATTTAGGTGGTAAAGAAATGGATATGAGAGGTGGAGGTTTTATACCTATTGGTAAAAAAGAAAGAGCAGATGATGTTCCTGCTAGACTTTCTAAAAATGAATTTGTAATGACAGCAGATGCTGTCAGAGCAGCAGGTGGTGGTAGTGTAAATAAAGGGGCGAAAAGAATGTATAGTTTAATGAACAATTTGGAGGCAAGAGTATAATGGCAATACTAAAAAAAATAAGAAGTGGTGTAGATAAAGTAAGGAAAAAATATATTCCTACTTTTGGAGAGCAATTTGATAAAGCAAAAAAAGAAGGTAAAAAAACTTTTACTTCTACTAGAGATGATAAGAAAAAAGGAAAATTAGAATACTCTACTGAAACAAAAGCTGAAAGATCTAAAGCTCAAAAAAGAATGTCTAATAGAGAAAGAGCTAGAGTTGGAGATACTAGTAAACAACTTTCTGAAAAAGGTGCAGCTTTTAAATTAGCTAAAAAATCTGGTAAAGATACTTTTACTCATAAGGGTAAAAAATATACAACTCTACTTAAAGGTGAAAAAAAGAAAAAACCTTTAATTACAGGTAAAGGTTTTAATAAAAAAATTAATATCTCTAAACCTGAACTATCGGGTAAGACTTCTAAAAAAATTAAAAAAGCAGTTAGAGGTGACGATTATAGAGATGTGTCTGCTCGTAAGGGTGGTTTAATAAGAGGATTACCTAAATTAGCTACTAAAGGATATTAATGGCAATAACAGAAACTAGACAGTATAGAGAACCCTTTGTAGAAGCCGCCGGTCTAGGTGTAACTAATGAAGGCTTAAGATTATTAGGTCAAACATTACCTACTTCTACATACACCGGTTCGCAATTCGTTGCTGGCCAATCAGGTTTAGAAACAGCTGCAGCACAAGCCGCGGCTAATCTTGGTCAACTAACGGGTACAGGAGCGGGAACCGGGGCTGGTTCAATTCAGTCTTACATGTCACCTTATCAACAACAAGTTATTGATGCGTCTTTGGCATCAATGGAAAGACAACAAGCTAAAGGTTTAGGTGCTTTAAGAAATCAAGCAGTAACTGCAGGAGCTTTTGGTGGTGGTAGAGAAGCTGCAATGATGGGAGAGTATCAAGCAAGTGCTGATATGGCTAGAGCAATGCAAGAATCTCAATTACTACAACAAGGTTTTCAAGATGCTACACAAAGAAGAGCAACAGATTTAGCAGCACAACAGGGATTAGGTACATACCAAACTCAATTAGGTGGAACACAAAGACAATTAACACAAGCTAATTTAGCAGCACAACAAGAAGCAGCTAGAGAAGCAGCGTTTGCAGATTACACTAGACTAGGTTTAGTTGGTCCACAACTTGCATCAGTAATTGGTGGATTCCCAGCTGCAACACAAGTTCAATCAACTCCTCCTCCAAGCACAACACAACAATTACTAGGACTAGGTATTGGTGCTGCAGGATTAGGTGGAGCTATTAAGGGTTTATTCTAATGAGTAACATCTTACGAAGACCTATGTTTAGAGGTGGACCGGTTTCTAGTTATGGAACGGGGATCGCTTCTGGTTTAGGTTATGAAGATGGTGGTAGAGTAGGATATGAAGAAGGTGGAAGCACTTCAAAAGACGATGTAAAACAAAAAGTTATTGAACAAGTAATGATAGAGTTTCCCGATGCAACTTTAGAAGAACAAATAAAAATAGCAGGACAAAGACTAGGAAGTGAAGAATCATTTCTAGATAATTCTGGAATTGGGTCAGTTTTAAAAACAATAGGAAATTTAGGTTTAGATGCTACTTCTTCAATTATGGACACAGCTATTAATGTTCCAATTAATACAGTAGGTAGATTGTTTGGTTATAACCCAGGTTTATCAGCTAATAAAAATGTTGAAGAAATTAAAAAAGGAATATTTGGAGATAATGCAGAAATATATGATCCAAATGATCCAGATAGAGATGAAGATGCTAATCCTGATGTAGCAGAGTTTTTTGGTATTAATACTAGCGCAGAAAGTACAAAAGATAGAAGAGAAAGAGACGCTAAAGAATTAATTGAAATTGAAAAAAATAAAATAAAAAAAGCAGAAGGAACTGGTACGGGCGCAGGTACAGGTGGAGATGGTACAGGTTTAAACAATTTTCAAGAAAAATCTGATAAAGATGTTATGCAAGAGTATATGGATATGTTTAAAGAAACTCTTGGTGGCGACAAAGATGAATTAAATAGACAACGATATTTAGAAATTGCTAAATTTGGTGCTAATATATTAGCACAACCTGGAGGACAATCTTTAGGAGAAGTTGTAGGCAAAGCAGGTGGACCAGCATTAGAAGGTTTTTCTAAAATAGAAGAAGCTGAAAGAGCAGCAGATAGACAAGCTAAAACATTAGGATTCCAAGCAGCTTTAAAAGAATTAGAACCTGGATCACTTGAAAAAAATGCAAAAGCATTAGCTAAATTAACTGGAACTAGTGTAGCAGAAGCTGCAAAAACAATATCTCAAAATGCTTCTGCTGGAAGAAATAGAATGGATAATATTAAATTAATTTATGAATCTTTAAGTCAAGAAACATCTCCAGGAATAGCATTAAAAGTTAGTACATTTATGACAGACAATAGTATTTCTCCAGCTAAAGTTTCTAAACATCCTGATCCTACTCAAACAACTGGTGATGAAGTAACTAATCAATATTATTATTTTGAAAAAGAAGGTCCTGGAGGAGAATTTTTTGGTAGATGGGATGGAAAAAAATTCTTATTACCAGGTGAAGAAGGTTTTTAATATAGGAGGATAAATGCCGATTACTCCATTAAGTTTAGAGGAATCTAAAAAGAAAAAAGAAGATGAAGAAGTTGGCTTTTTTGAATCAGCACTTGCTGGTGTAGCCACAGGTCTTTGGAATATACCAAAAGGTTTTGTATCGTTAGGTGCAGAACTATTTGATTTAGTAGGAGATACTAATACTGCTAAAGGTGTGGAACAATGGTTTGATGATGTCAATCCTTTTGACGATGAAGCTGAAGCAAGAACCATAGGTAAAATTACTCAAGCATTAACACAGATAGGTATACCTGCTGTCCAAGGTTATAAGATAGGATCTAAATTAGCTGCTAAAGCATTACAAGCTAAAAAAGGTAGTAAGTATATGAGTATGGGTAAGATAGGGTCTAAAATTATGAGCCCTACTGCAGGTGGTGTAGTTGGAGGTGGTATTGGAGAAGCATTGGTAGCCGATGAAGATATAGGTACATTTGCTGATATGGCTAGAGGTACATCACTAGAACCTTATGCTATTACTATGATGGATAAAGAAGAAAAAGAAAGTGGTAGACAAGATGCATATAGAAAATTAAAAAACAGATTAAAGTTTGGTACTGAAGGTGCTTTATTTAATTTAGGTATTATTGGTGCAGGAAAAGGAATTAAAGCATTAAGAGGTTCAGGAGATAAAGTATTAGATGAATACTCATCTAATTCTATTAAACAAAACTTTGAAAAGTTTGGAGAGTTTGGAATGTCTGCCAAAGGAGCTGGACCAAGAAGTACATTTGAAACTAAAGAATATTATGATGGTATGAAAAAAGCTGCAAATGTTGCAGCTACAAATAGTGTAAAAGAAATAGACACAAGTCTTAAAAATTTAGGTGATGAATTTTATGATCAATATTTAAATACAAGAAAAGGTATTAATGAAACAAGGACAGGCCAAGAAATCTTTAGAGCCGATCTACAAGAGATTGTAAGTCCTACTAGTAAAAATTCACAAAGACTTTTAAATCCAGAATCTAAAGCAAGAGTAGCAAAAGAACTAGATGCTGTAAAACAATTTAAAGAACTAGAAGAAGAGTTAGTAGATTTAGGTAGAGAACTAGATGGAGGAAAAGCCATTAGTGATGAACAAATTAGTAAAAAGTTATTAGAAGTTAATTCTAAAAAAGAAATTTTAAAAAGTAAAGTTCCTAATATAGAAGATTTGTCTAAATCTATTTCGGAAAAAGGAGCTTTTACTGTTAAAGATTATGTAGAAATTGGAAAAGAATCTGATGCGTTTAAAAAGATTTTAGATAAAGTTAAAAGTGTTGGTGGAGATTCTACAAAATTAAGAGATGCAATTGTCAATGCAAGATTATCTATTGATAATATGTCTAGTAGATTATATTTACAAAATTTAGATGGTGAAACTGCTAAAGGAATTGCAGATAATTTTGGAAGATATACTACTACAGTTTATCAAGGCTTTGAACAAAAAGGTTTATTAGGATTTAATAAATACAAACCTACCGAAGAAATAATTGAAAGAAGTAAAGAAAAATATGTAAAGTATAGAATTGAAGAACTTCAAAGCACAGGAAGGCCAATTGATTCTGATACAATTTTAAAAGAAGCAGACGAAGAAGTTAGAAAATTTGCATCTAAAATAGCAAGTGATGAAGTTACACCTTATGATTTAGGAAATGCAAATGTAAGTGCAGAAGAATTAAAAAATGTAAAAATAGATAATTCTATTTTAAAAAGAAAAGTTTTAAATCCTTGGCAAGAAGAATTATTTGGAGTTATTAAAGATCCTTCTTATACTTTTTTTGCAACAGTGGGTAAACAAGCAAATTTAAACTACACATTAGATTATTTGAATAGTATTGCTAGACAGGGATCAGGACCCAATGGCTTTATTAAATCTGTAGACGAAGTAGAAGATGCAATATTAAAAAGTAAATATGGTTTTAGTAGAGAAATGGCTACAGCTAGAAGAGCTGAATTAATACAAAAAGGTTCTGCTGGAGAAAAAGAACTTATTGAACTTAATGAGCAATTAGCTAGAGCAAATACTGAAGCTATGTCAACACTATCTAATCCAAACAAATATAAAAAATATGTAAATACCACTAATGTACCTACTCCATTAGATGGTAAATATATTAAAGCACCTACTTACGATCAAATTTTAGATGTAACTAGTGATTGGTTAAATAAAAGTAGTGTAGGAACTTTTTATAAATATGCAGTTCTTACTCCTAAAGCAGGATCTCAAATTGCAAAAACAATTTTATCACCACTAACACACGTTAGAAATTTATTAAGTGCAGGAGCATTCGTAGCTGCGAATGGTGCAGCTTTTCCAAACTATGGAGATATTAAATTATTATTACCTCAATCATTAGGTGGATCTGGAGTTGCAAAACAAGCTTATGATCTTACAGGTAAAAGAATATTTGGAACCTTAAGCAAGGATGATGAAACATTAACACAAACATTATTAAAAGTTGGAGTAATAGATTCTGCTGTTCAACCTGGAGAAACTAAAAGATTATTAGGAGATATTCTTGTAGATCCAGCCGCAGTGGAAAGAGGGTTATATAATAAAGTTCCAAAAGATGTTGCAAGTAAAACTAAAAGAGGCTTGTTAAAAACATATGCTAAATTACAAGATGCATATGTAGCTGAAGATGATTTTTGGAAAATTATAAATTGGAACCTTGAAAAAAATAGATACTCTGGAATTGCAAAAAATTTAGGTTTAAATAGTGATAATATTTTAAAAATTTTAGATGGAGATCAAGAGGCTATAAAAGCATTGGGAGATAATGGTCAAGCAATTGCAAGTTATTTTATAAAAAGAGCTCCAAGAATGGATTATATTAAAAGTGGTGTAAATAACCAAGAAATTTATGAAAATTTTTTAAATGAAGTAGCAGGTAACTTAACAAGAAATCAAGTCCCTAATTATGCATACATTGGTAGAACAGGTAGAGCATTAAGACAAACTCCATTTGGAAACTTTATTGCTTTCCCATTGGAAATTATGAGAACAGGTAATAATATTTTACAACAATCCATAGATGACATCACTAGTGGTATCCCAGAATTAGTAGGACTAGGTTATAAAAGACTGTTTAGTTTTGGAGCAACAGTAGGTGGAGTTCCTTATGGTTTAACTGAAATGTTTAAAGCTAAAAATGATGTGACTGATAAAGAAATGCAGGCTTTAAGAAAATTTGTACCTGAATGGTCGGAAAATTCTACACTTTTACCTACTGGTAGAGATGAAGATGGTAACTTAAAATATATTGATTTTAGTTATATGAACGCATATGACAGTTTAATAAGACCTTTTAATGCAGTGCTTACTCAAATAGGAGAAGGTAATTTAAATAAGGAATCTTTAATGAAATCATTAGGAGAAGGTATGATAGAAAGTAGTAGTGAACTATTAAAACCTTATGCAACAGAATCTATTTTTACTGAAGCATTAATTGATTCTACTTTTAGAAGAGGTTATGGTAGAGCTGGTAGAAGAATATGGAGCGAAAAAGATGAAACAATGGTTAAAATAGGAAAAGGAATGTTACATATAGGTAAATCTTTAACACCTGGTTCTATTTCACAAATGAAAAGATTAAGTCAAGCTGCAACAGGAACTACAGATAAATATGGTAATTTATATAATTTATCAGATGAGTTACCTGGACTGTGGGGTGGTAGAGAAATAACTGCAGATCCAGCAAAAGCTTTAACATATATGACAACTAGATTTGGTTCTGATTTAAAAAAAGATAATAATTTATTTATAGGTCCTTTATTAAAAGGAGGAAGAGTAGATGCCGAAGATATTATTAATAAATATAAATATTCTGAATCTCGAAAATTTAATACTATGAAAGAAATGTATGCAAACATTGAAGCAGCTAGAGATCTAGGTGTTCCTGAATATAAAATAAGAAAAACAATAACTAGAAGAGGAATTCCTAAAGATGTTTTAAATAATTTATTTCAAGGAGTGTTTACTCCCGATAGACCTAATAAATTTTTTGTTACTAAAATGTCTCAAATAAATAGAGATTTAAATCAAAAAGAAGGAGTAAATTTACCTAATCCCTATTTTAAAGCTTTACCAGAAGTTAATGAATTAATAAATGGAAACAGAAGAATTAGTTTAAGTAATGGTAATTTATCTTTTTATAGAGAAAGAGATAATCAACAACAATCTTTAACTCCTATCGAACCATTAAAGTTACCACCATCTAATGCATCTGCAGCAGGAAAAACACCCGTACTAAATCCTGTAAATATTAATAACCAAGCAACAACCGCGATCAGAGGACAACGACTGTTCAATGATCGAGACGAAATTACCTTTAGCTAATTATGGCAATAGAACCCAAAACAACCAGAGAACACATTTTATCTTTATACGGACACATATCAGGTGTTAAGAAAAATTTAAAACATGTACACGAAGATGTAGAAAAATTGGGCGGTAAGATAGATAAAGTCTATTGGGTTCTTTTAGCAGCAGCGGGAACTGCTGCACTCTTCGCCATAGAAAAAATCATTAACTAGGAGAAAAATTATGCAGTTGAGCCGTAATTTTAGTTTGCAAGAATTAATTAAGTCAGACACAGCTATACGTAAGGGTATAGATAACAATCCTAATTCAGATCAGATTGAAAAGTTAAAAGCATTATGTGAAAATATATTACAACCCGTTCGGGATCATTTCGGTAGAGTTAAAATTACCAGCGGATTTCGAAGCGTGGATTTATGTATGGCTATTGGTAGCTCAGCTAATTCACAGCATGCGAAAGCAGAAGCCGCC
>Ga0115546_1001906_pt1 | contig 12533 bp, 8 predicted proteins | sample COGITO_mtgs_1004_FD_87186 | JGI IMG/M metagenome (GOLD analysis project Ga0115546, IMG submission 87186) | Pelagic marine microbial communities from North Sea - COGITO_mtgs_100413 | ecosystem: Environmental > Aquatic > Marine > Epipelagic | place: Germany:Helgoland, sampling site Kabeltonne...
ATTGAAGGTGTACCACAAGCCATAGCTTCAATTAAAGGTAAATTCCATCCTTCACTACGAGCACAAGAGACAAATACATGACCATTTTTTAGATAAGTAATATAATCTTCTCTAGAGGGGAAATGTTTAACTTTTAAACGAGGATCATCTAAACCAAATCCTTTAAGTCTTTCTTTAGTAGTCTTATAACCATCTAATTCTTTACCCCACATATTATCAATAGATAAGATGAAATCTACAGGTTCATCGGGTTTAAATTCTTTAAGAAAAGCTTCAATAATTTCTTTAGTGGATTTTCTATAATCCCAACGACCAAAATGGATAAATTTAAATCTACCATCTACATAATCTAAAGTAGTTTGTGGATCTTCTGGGTAGAAAGTATCTACATCTACTCCTTCGGGTACAACTTTTACTTTTTCAGGATCTGCTCCTTGTTTAATAGTACATTCAGCTTGCCATTTAGAAGGAACCCACATTTGATCAAAAGTTTTCCACTGTTCAAAAAACCCTTTAGGTTGTTCTGTAGATTCCCATACATTATAACCAATTTTAGGACCTATGTAATTATCATAAAAATAGTGATGGTTAGTTTCCATCAAAATTAAATTTAAATTATGTCTAAAATCTTCTCCGTATTGAGAATACATACGATCATTTTGAAAATTTCCGTTAGAATCAAAATAAGTTTGAGTATGAAGAATTTCTTTATCTAAATCTGTAATATATTCTTCATTATGAGGTTCATCGCTCATCCCTGACCAATTTTTTCCTACAGTAAAGTTTCGAAATTTTAAGGGAAAATGTTTAGATAGTCCTCTAAAGAAATCACGAGTATGATTGTTATAACCACTAGTTCCTACATAAGGACCATGACCAAAAATTTTAGTTTCTTTCATATTATCTCATTATACTACACCCACAATCAAGTCCTCTAATACCATTAAATCCAGAATCGATAGGAGACATAGGAATATTATTAGTTTTTAAATAGTGAAAAATTAAAGTTTCATTTATAAAAACATCTTCATAGTTGTCACTATAAGATGGATCCACAAATATAGTGTTAAGCATTTGGGGAAACAAATTACAATATACTTTCATTACATCATACCCCCCTATAGCTATTTGATCATTCATTTGATAAGCTGTATGAGGCCAATTATCAGCATACCCAAAATAATGTAAATATTCTGGGTCTAGTTGGGTTAAATCTTCTAGTAAAGGACAAGTGTTAGCTACTCTATGAGTAAATAAAAGATCATAACGAGTTTTAAAAATAAGATCATATTCAATCCCTGAATTATCTATTAAATCCCATACTCGTTTTAAAGACATCCACATCCCCATTTGAGAGTTTAAACGTTGATTATTTTTTCCTTTTATATCTTTTTTATCAAATTGAATTGACTTTTCAAATAAATAATCTTTAGGCCGATACCAATTAACTAAATTATCATATAAATCTTCATCAACACGATGAATTTTTTCTAGTTTACCTCTATTAAAAAAATTAAACTTATGAAATTCTTTAGCTTCCCAAGCATGAAGATATACATCTATATCGTAACGATCTAAAAACCATTTTTTTAATTCTTGGTATCCCTTTTTATAACGTCGGGGTTGTCCACTTAATAATAAAGCTATTTTCATATTATCTCATAATTCGAGCAGCATCCCAAACTGCTTTAAATTTATCATTATATAAAACTTCGTATAAATTAGGTTCTTGTTCTACAGATAAATCTATATTATTATCTCTTAAGTATTGTCTTAAAGAGGTTTCTATATATAAATGAGTAGAATTAGAATCATTCATAAGTTGTTTATACTCTGGGTTTCTAAAATAATAATTTATTAAATGAGGGAAGAAATTATGAAAAACTTCCATTACTTTATAACCTCCAATAGCAAATTGGTCATTAATATTTTGTTTACCTTCAGGATCGTGGATTTTTTTAAAAGAATGAACTTTATTAGGATCTAATTGGGTAATATCTGTTAAATATGGATGATTAACTACATTGTAATGAGAATATAATAAATCAAATCTTGCTCTAATTATGTAATCATATTTAATACCTGAGGATTCTAATAAGTCCCATGCTCGTTTTATAGATAAGGTCATACCAAAATGGCTATCAAATCTACCTACGTCTTCAATACCATAAGAATCAAATTTAATGCCTTTTTCAAATAAATGCTTTTTAGGTTGATATAATTCTAAGGCTTTATCATAAGCAGACATATCAGCTTTATACTTGTGGACTAGTTCTCCATAGTAATATTTATAATAATATTCATCTTTCCATGAATGCATATAAACATCAATATCATATTTTGATAAAAAATGTTTATTAAGTTCATAGAACCCAGCCTCTAATCTACGAGGTTGTCCACTTATAGTCATTGCTATTTTCACAAAAGGGATATTTGAAAAGTGTCTAAAGATAACTCATGTTGAAATAAATGATATTTAATAAAACTTTTTAATTTATTATCTTCTTTACTATCCCAAGTTTTAAAATCTTTATCTACAAAATTATAATATAAAATAAAACTAAAACAATCGAAATATTTTTCGGCTATAGGTAAAGACATAAAAGCAAACTTATTATAATTTTCTAAAGTAATTTCAGTTGTATTAAATTCTATATTAATTACATAGTCATATTTTATTTCAGAATCTTTAACTAAATTAAAACAAGCATGTGATGAATAAGATTTATTTAGAATAGTATTTAATTCTAAATCATTATCATCAAATGGAATAGGGAATTGAAAATAATAATCTTTAGGTTGATATAAATCTAAAATTTTATCTAAATTTTCAGAGTTATTCCAAGTATGAATGTATATATCACAGTCGTATTTACTTAAAAACTTTTGTTTTAACCAATAATATCCTTTTTCAAATTTAAAGGATTCTCCATTAACACAAATTGCTATTTTCATTACTTATAATGTTCTCCACCTAACCATAAAACAAAAGACTTTCTAGTACCACTTGTAACCGGAGTTACACGATGCATCATAAATGAAGGAAAAATTACTACATTACCTTTACCACGTGGGGCAGTCATAGGATATTGACCCCCTTGCCAAATTTGTAAATCTCCACCTTCATATTCATCAGAATCGGATAATTGGACTGTAACGGAAATTTTGCGAAATTTCATATACCCAAGAGTTCCTATATCCATATGCCAATCATAATGACCATTATTAGTACCATAATATTCAGTATATTGAATTTGTTCTGGCATGTTATATAGATTAAAATGGAACATTTCATCATTAGCAATTTTAGCTAACATGCCAATTTTATCATAAATCCATTTAAATTCTTCATTTAAAGGAACCCACTTAATCATTGAGTTTCGAGTATCTAAACCTTCACCTTGGTCTTGACCTCCGGATTCAGTTAAAGCTGGTGTAGAGGGGATAGTTTGAACTTGTTGTTCTAACTTAGTTAATTCTTCTGCTGTAAAACCTTCTTCAAACCAGTAATAATTACATTGATTTACAGGTTTATCAAAATCTAATGGAAAAGAAAATAGTGTATTCATTTTAATTATTTGATGTAAACGTTACTAATATGTATCTTGTACCTTCTTCTACAGGACGACCTCCGTGAAGGTGAGTAATTTTTCCAGGATGAGCCATAGCATTTCCTATTTTTTTAGGTTGGGTAGTTAATTTATATTTAGGTAAATATGTACCACCTCCCTTAAAATCATCATTTAGTCTAACATTTAAAGTAATAGAAGAGCTATCATGATGTAAATCTAAACTACCTTGATTTTGAACATTATATTTAGCAATAAAATTTTCACTATTTAAAGTTTTCCAGTCATCGCCTTGTAACTCCCAAAACCAAATCCATATAGGATACACAAATTGTTCTAAAACTTTTTGATAAATATTTTGTAAACCTAAACTTTCCATAGTTTGGTCGGTAGTAGGGTAAAAAGTATGTCTATTAGTTACCCACTCACGTTCTTCAGCTAATGCTACTATTTCATTACAAAATTGTTCTGTAAATAAGGGAAACTCTATAATATTAGGACCTATTTCATCTACCATTAAACGATACTGGCCCTTTAATAGCGTTGGGTTTATGTATTTTTTACACCATTCTTCCCAGTTATTATCATTTAAAATGTTATGGTAATTTTCTTTATTATATTCTGTAAGTCCTTTTGTGTTTTTTTGAGTAAAATAACCTGTTGTAGATTTATTATTTGTAATATCTTCTACTAATGGGGCGGCTGCTTTTAAACGAGTTTTTCCAGCATATTCTGCTAATATATCTTGACGAAAAGTTTTTCCATAAGTTATAGGAAGAAATTCATCAGAAACAAATATCTCATTTTTAAATTGATCTATATATTCTTCTACTAAAATCTGTATTCCTCTTCTAGATAAAATATAAGCATGAGCTTCATATGAATAATCAGGTTCTACCCACCCAGGAATACCTTCTATTTCTGTTTCTTCTTCAGGAAGAAGAGCCCATCTTCCTAAGTAAATAAGGTCATAACCTTTTTCAAAAAGTTCATTTACTTGATTCCATGGAACTTTTTTATCTTCATTAAAATCATCTTCAAAGATCATTAAATATTCCTGGTTGCTAGCATAAGCATCTACCCAAGCATCTATATGAGATAAAGTACAACCTACTTCACCATCAGTTACGTCACGATTATACCAGTTAATATTACTTTCAATATTCCATTTAGGATGTTTATTAACTCCAAATTTAGATAAATCTTCTTGAGTTATTTTTCTAAAGTCAAAACCTTGTTTTAAAAAATAAATATGGGGGTTAGGTAAAGTAACACTATTACATCTATCGTATAATTCTTGATTATCGTTAGGGTTAAGAGTTATAACTGTAAATTGATCTATTTTCATATCAGGTGATTTTAAAATATTTAACCATTTTGTTTTTCCTAAATGTTTCCAATTCGTTAAATTTAAATATTTTTTTACTTTATTCCAATTTATATTTTTTTCTTTACTAGAAGTATTAAAACCATTTAATGTTTCTTTTAATCCTCCCCATTCCCAAGTAATAGGTTGTACTTGGTGTCCTAACATTTCTAAAGCAGTAATACAAAAAGTTTCCTCATATGATGAAGGATAATACCAATAAGTACTTTCTGCCATTAATTGATAGAGTTGTTGTTGGGGTAATGTACCTAAGAATTCTACATTATCCAAATTATCTACCCATTCTTTAAAATAAATGTTGTAATATTCTAATCCGTAAGCAGGAGTAGATATTTTTAGTTGAGAATTTGGATTTTCTTTTAAAATCGAAGGCCAATCTTCTAAAACTTTAAATAAACCTCGTTCACAATGTGAGGTATAAATGTATTGATTTGGGTTTTTTTCTCCTACTTGAAATTTAGAAATATCTATTCCATTACCTATAACTTGGATTTTATCTCTAGTTTCTGGGAATTGTTCTATAAATTTGTTTTTATGCCATTCTGTTAGACAGACTATAGATTTTAACTTAGAATCTAATAGAAGTTCACGATGGTTTGGTAGTTCTTCGCCATTCCACCACGTAAAATAGTCGGTATTATGTACCCAAAATATTGAGTCGGTATAGTCGATGTCTTTAAATTCTTCAATGTAATGAATGTATGAAACCCCAATTATAGTATCTACAGAATCGACTTCATTTTTAAAATCTTGTGTAGGTCTATACATCACTCCATCGTAATCTCCATAAACAACACCACCAACAACCCAAACATCCCAAATTGGATTTTGGGATTTAAGGGTTTTAGCTAAATTTATAATACATTGTTCTGTACCCCCTAAACCAATTTCGTCTATAGTTTCAGGTGAGTAAGGTGGGGAATAATATCCCGCGTATATAACTAATTTCATAACATTTACTTATTTTTTAAGGTAATTCACTTACATCAGGTTGATACCATTCATCTATACGTATTGGATTATTTATATAATCTTGGCAATCATTAGATGTTATAAATTTATTAGAGTAGGAAGATACATCATATCCTACAGCTACTTCAATAATACATTGACTTCCACTTACATTCCAATGAACTAAACAATCTAAATCATTTTCTACATCAGAATATGATGATGAATTTATAATATAATATCTACTTTCCATAATTATTTTTTTTAGAATCCATAAGCTTGAATACCCACTCCGCTTAGAGAAACACTAGTAAGATTATTATTATATTGAGTTATATTTTGCCCATTATCAAAGCTAACATTTGTAATTAAATTAGTAGTACTTACTTCTTGTGCTGCTGTAGCTCTTGTAGAATTATATAAATTACTAACTTCTGTTGATGATAATACTTTGTTATAAAAAGCCCACTCGTCTATTAAACCATTCCAAAGACCAGTTGTTAAATTATGTCTTTGAGCACCTATAGCTAACCTTCCCATAGTATTATTAGTTCTAGTATTATTATTAGAGACTGCTACAGAAGTTAATTGTGAAGCATTCCAATAAATTTTAAATGCATTTGAAGCTATTGTTTGGGATGCATCATATGTTACAGTAAGCATACACATATTATCACTATTAACATTACCCCTATTTGAACTTAACCATTTATTAGAAGAACTAGTACCTGTACCTGTAGCAGAGTTATTAGAATGTAATGCCCATTGAGCATCAAAATTTGTAGAGTTAGTTCTCATCCTCATAATTAATCTATTAAAATTTTGATTATATTGTAAGAATGTACGATTACTAGTACCAGAAGTAGTATTATTAAAATCCCATACAGTACGATTTGCTGCTGATGTTTGGTCCATTCTAACATATACTCTAATACTCCAATCAAAATTAGTTAGATTATCGTAAGAGCCATTCATAGTAGCTGTAATATTATCATTAGTACCATCAAAATTACCATAGAAATAATTTTGATATGCTTGTTCAACACTTGTAAGTAAACCATTTGTAAAATCTAAAGCGGTAGTATAACCTGCTTGGTTTTTTAATCCATATATTTCAGGAGTTGTTGAAACTCCAGGATAAGTAGATTGTGATTGACCAGGATTACCTTTGGGACCTCTAGGACCTTGGGGAGCTCCGTCACCAGTAGGACCTTTAGGACCAATAGGACCTTGAGCACCTTGAGGAGCTCCGTCACCAGTAGGACCTTTTGGTCCAATAGGACCTTGAGCACCTTGAGAAGCTCCGTCACCAGTAGGACCTTTTGGACCAATGGGACCAATTGCACCTTGTGGTTGAGCATCACCTGCAGGACCTTTTGGTCCAATAGGACCTTGAGCACCTTGAGGAGCTCCGTCACCAGCAGGACCTTTAGGACCGATAGGACCAATTGCACCTTGGGAAGCTCCGTCACCAGTAGGACCTTTTGGTCCAATAAGACCAATTGCACCTTGAGAAGCTCCGTCACCAGTAGGACCTTTTGGACCAATGGGACCAATTGCACCTTGTGGTTGAGCATCACCTGCAGGACCTTGAGCACCAATTGGGCCAATTAGACCTTGGGGGGCTCCATCACCAGTAGGACCTTTAGGACCAATTGGACCTATACTTTTGGATTCCCCACCTACAACACCTTGAGGGCCTATATTACCCTTAGGACCGATTGCACCCTGAGCTCCAGCATCACCAGCAGGACCTTTAGGACCTTTAATACCAATTGCACCTTGAGAAGCTCCATCACCTGTAGGGCCAATAGGACCAATAAGACCAATAAGATCAGAATCTTGACCTTTAGCACCAATAGGACCTTTTGGTCCAATTAGACCGATCGCACCTTGTGTACCAGTATCACCAGTAGGACCTTTAGGACCGATAGGACCAATTAAACCTTGTGGTTGGGCATCACCTGCAGGACCTTTTGGTCCAATTAGACCGATCGCACCTTGGGGAGCTCCGTCACCAGTAGGACCTTTAGGACCGATAGGACCAATTGCACCTTGAGGGGCTCCGTCACCAGTAGGACCTTTTGGTCCAATTAGACCGATCGCACCTTGGGGAGCTCCGTCACCAGTAGGACCTTTAGGACCGATAGGACCAATTGCACCTTGTGGTTGAGCATCACCTGCAGGACCTTTAGGTCCAATGAGACCAATTGCACCTTGTGCACCAGTATCACCAGTAGGACCTTTAGGACCGATAGGACCAATTGCACCTTGAGGGGCTCCGTCACCAGTAGGACCTTTTGGTCCAATAAGACCAATAAGATCAGAATCTTGACCTTTAGCACCAATTGGGCCTTTTGGACCAATTATACCTATAGCACCTTGTGCACCAGTATCACCAGTAGGACCTTTTGGTCCAATTATACCTATAGCACCTTGTGCACCAGTATTACCAGTAGGACCAATAGGACCAATTGGGCCAATTAGACCTTGGGGGGCTCCATCACCAGTAGGACCTTTAGGACCAATAGGACCTATACTTTTGGATTCCCCACCTATAGCACCAGTAGGACCTTTTGGACCAATTATACCTATAGCACCTTGTGCACCAGTATCACCAGTAGGACCTTTTGGTCCAATAAGACCAATTGCACCTTGAGAAGCTCCGTCACCAGTAGGACCAATAGGACCAATTAGGCCAATAAGATCAGAATCTTGACCTTTAGCACCAATTGGACCTTTTGGACCAATTAGACCGATCGCACCTTGGGGAGCTCCGTCACCAGTAGGACCTTTAGGACCAATTGGACCAATTAAACCTTGAGGGGCTCCGTCACCAGTAGGACCTTTAGGACCGATAGGACCAATTGCACCTTGTGGTTGGGCATCACCTGCAGGACCTTTTGGACCAATTATACCTATAGCACCTTGAGCTCCAGTAGTACCAGTAGGACCTTTTGGTCCAATAGGACCAATTGCACCTTGGTCTACAGCATCACCTGCAGGACCTTTTGGTCCAATAAGACCAATAAGATCAGAATCTTGACCTTTAGCACCAATTGGACCTTTTGGACCAATAAGACCAATTAAACCTTGAGGAGCTCCGTCACCAGTAGGACCTTTTGGACCAATGGGACCAATTGCACCTTGTGGTTGAGCATCACCTGCAGGACCTTTAGGACCTATAGGACCAATTGCACCTTGTGGTTGGGCATCACCTGCAGGACCTTTTGGTCCAATAATTCCTATAGGACCTATTTGTCCTGTTCCACCAGTAGGACCTTTTGGTCCAATTATACCTATAGCACCTTGTGCACCAGTAGTACCAATAGGACCTTTAGGACCTATTATACCTATAGCACCTTGAGGACCTGCTAAGCTTAAAGTACCTGAACTATTGTCTCCAACAACTATACTTTTTGAATTTGAATCGTATAATATTCTACCTGGGGTATTAGTTTGAGGTTCTTCTGATTGGATAGGGAGGATAAAATCTATTGAATTTCCTATATTTAGCTTTTTTGTTTCTAAATCAGAAAGTTCTATTAGTGTAGTTTTATCTACACCTTCTACACTTTCAACAGTAACTGTAGTAGAATCAATTGTATATACAATTTTTTCGGTACCTCCATCAAATTCTAAACTTCCTGAATCTGGAACTATTTTAACATTTTTGGCCATTTATATAGATTCTATTTTATTAACTAAAACTAGTAAGTACACCTTGTTCAAACCCAAAAGTACTAGTTGTACCATCTACTGCTTGAATTTGGAAGTTTGTGTCTATACCAGTAGGGGCATCAGCACCAGCAGGACCAATTGGACCAATAGGAGATGAACCAGTATTACCTTTAGGACCAATAGGACCTTGTATACCCTGAGGAGAACTACCAGTATTACCTTTAGGACCAATAGGACCTTGTATACCCTGAGGGGATGAACCAGTGTTACCTTTAGGACCTATATTACCTTGAGGACCTATAGGAGATGAACCTCTATCCCCTTTAGGACCGATTGGACCTTGTACACCTTGAGGAGATGAACCAATATTACCTTTAGGACCTATATTACCTTGAGGACCAATAGGAGAACTACCAGTATTTCCTTTAGGACCGATTGGACCTTGAGGACCAATTGGAGAAGATCCAGTATTACCTTTAGGACCGATTGGACCTTGAGGACCAATTGGAGAAGATCCAGTATTACCTTTAGGACCTATAGGACCTTGAGGACCGATTGGAGAGCTACCAGTATTACCTTTAGGACCTATAGGACCTTGTGGACCAATAGCACCAATAGGACCTTGTGGACCAATAGCACCAATAGGACCTTGAGGGCCAATTGGAGATGAACCAGTATTTCCTTTAGGACCGATTGGACCTTGAGGACCGATAGGAGAGCTACCAGTTTCTCCTTTTGGACCTATTGGACCTTGTGGGCCTATAGCACCAATAGGACCTATATTACCTTTAGGACCGATTGGACCTTGAGGGCCAATAGGAGATGAACCAGTATTACCTTTAGGACCGATTGGACCTTGAGGACCAATAGGAGAGCTACCAGTGTTACCTTTAGGACCTATAGGACCTTGTGGACCAATTGGTGATGAACCAGTGTTACCTTTAGGACCGATAGGACCTTGTGGACCAATTGGAGAACTACCAGTGTTACCTTTAGGACCGATAGGACCTTGTGGGCCAATTGGAGATGAACCAGTGTTACCTTTAGGACCTATATTACCTTGAGGACCTATAGGAGATGAACCTCTATCACCTTTAGGACCAATAGGACCTTGTGGACCGATAGGAGAAGATCCAATATTACCTTTAGGACCTATAGGACCTTGTGGACCAATAGGAGAACTACCAGTATTTCCTTTAGGACCGATTGGACCTTGAGGACCAATAGCACCAATAGGACCTATATTACCTTTAGGACCTATAGGACCTTGAGGACCTATAGGAGATGAACCAGTGTTACCTTTAGGACCGATTGGACCTTGGGGACCGATTGGAGAAGATCCAGTATTACCTTTTGGACCGATTGGACCTTGTGGGCCTATTGGGGATAAACCTCTATCACCTTTAGGACCGATTGGACCTTGTGGACCAATTGGAGATGAACCAGTGTTACCTTTAGGGCCTATAGGACCTTGTGGACCAATAGGTGAGTTACCTATATTACCTTTAGGACCGATTGGACCTTGAGGGCCTATACTACCTTTAGCACCACCACCTGTTTCAAATTGACCACTACCTCTTACTAATAATTCATTAGTAGAAGAGTTAAAAAATATTGCTCCTTCAGGAGCGCTGGATGGGGTTGAACTAACTACAGGGATAATAAATTCGGCACTATTATCTATATTAATAGTACTTCCGGACATTTCCATAAGTGAAGTACCACCTGCACTAGTAGTGAGGGTGTCTCCACTTATTTGCATTTCTATACTATTACTTCCATCCGTAAAATATAATCCACCACCAAGGCTTCCTGAATCTGGAACTATTTTAATATTTTTAGCCATGTGCTTTTATTTGGTATAAATATATTATTGTTTAACTTGGTACTCAACTAGTACTGGGTCTTCTGCTTTTCTTTCTGCATGAATTATATAGTAAGCGTTAACTTCTCCACAAGTACATCCTACAGTAATTGAAGCAGTTGTTACAGTATCTACGTAATGAGTACATGGACTTCCTACGGGAGTTAATTGGACTGATATACTATCTTCGTATACTAACCCACTCCAGTAATCTGGGAGTTCAATAGTATTACTTCCGCTAATTTTACCTCTAGTATAAACACCTCTTTCTGGACCTTCAAGAACAGAATAACGTAATCTCCATCCTTCTTTAGTTGGGTGAGGTATATCAAAGTTTTTCTCATTAGCTACTAATACACCCTCAATTGCTAATTCATTACCATCCCAAGTAAGACCATTTTGACCAGTAACAGTATTACCATCTGACCAGAAGGTTATTTGATTAGCAGCACCTGAACCATCTACTAAACTAGAACCCCAAACACGAGAATCAATTTCATCTCTTTCAATTCTATTACTAGTACTATCGTAAATTAATACTGTATTATCTGTACCTGCTGATAAGTTAGCAAGAGTAACAGTACCAGCATTGATAACTACACTATCTGCTGAGGCATCACCTAAAGTAGTATTACCTGTTATACTAGCTGCTCCAGTTACAGTTAATGTACTACCATCAAATGTTAAGTTAGCTTCAGCATTTATTTCACCTGCTGTACCAGTTGCTGTAACTACTCTGTTATTAGCATTGTTGAGAATATTAGCAATACCACTTGTACCTGAAGATCCAGATGTACCTGAAGAACCTGATGAACCACTTGTACCTGAAGCACCTGCAGGACCTGAAGTACCTGATGAACCACTTGTACCTGATGAACCTGATGAACCATTTACACCTGAGATGCCTGAAGTACCTGAGCTACCACTTGAGCCTGATGTTCCTGATGAACCTGAAGTTCCTGAAGAACCTGAAGTACCCGATGAACCAGAAGTACCTGATGATCCTGAACTACCTGAAGTACCACTTGAGCCTGAAGTACCTGAGCTTCCTGATGTACCAGAAGAACCTGAAGTACCTGAG
>Ga0115546_1001907_pt1 | contig 12531 bp, 17 predicted proteins | sample COGITO_mtgs_1004_FD_87186 | JGI IMG/M metagenome (GOLD analysis project Ga0115546, IMG submission 87186) | Pelagic marine microbial communities from North Sea - COGITO_mtgs_100413 | ecosystem: Environmental > Aquatic > Marine > Epipelagic | place: Germany:Helgoland, sampling site Kabeltonne...
ATAATGGCTAATTCAGGATTGTTAACACAAGGTATGACAGTAGAACAAGCACAGATACTTGATCAACGTCTTAGAAAGGAACGAGATGCTCCTTTTAGACAACCGCAAGGTAACTACGGTGGAGGAGCCTTAGGAGGGCTTCTCTCTGCCTCTGGGCAAGCTATCAATAGTGCAGCCTTAGCAGGTAGAAACATTGGTGAAGCTGCTGGAGATGCAATGACAGGTAGAGAAGGGCGTGGTAGAGAGAATGAGATAGCTGCTGTAGAAAGACAAAATGCTATAAAGGCTCAAGAGCAGGAGAAGCTAGCAGCTACTTCAAGTAATAACACAGAACATGCTATTAGTTTATTAACAGCTTTAGTTCCTCAGTTAGGAGAGAAGCAAGTAAATTCGATGATACAATATGTCAAGGCGGATACTACAGGTAAAGCTGCACAACAAGCAGTTGCTAAATATGGAACTCCAGACATTAAAACAGGAGACCGTTACAAGGCTGTAGGAGGTACAGGTCTATGGGACACCGTAGATAAGGTATGGGTTACCCCACCAGAAGGTAAAGAGACTGAGAAGGCTGTTAAGAACGTAGGGGATAAATATGGTATAGCAGTAAAAGATTTGTCTACTACTGACCAAGCTCGTTTAGCTATACAGGCTTCTGAATTAGAAGCAGGAACTAGTACACCTAATGAGATAACAGTAGCCTTAAACCAATCTATAATAGACATGGCAGACGTTTCTAAACAACAAGGACTCGCTTCCATGTTATCTGCTACGGATAACTTAATTACAAATGCTAAGAAGGCTAAAGAGGTATCTCCTGAGTCGTTCACTGAAGCAGCTGGGGATGCTATTTCTGGGATTTTAGGTATTCCTTGGACAGACGGAGTTACACTAGGGAACTATGTCGAACAAATACAAGCTAACCTAGCCTTTGATAGACTACAAGAAATGAGAGATGCTTCTGCAACAGGAGGAGCGTTAGGACAAGTAAGTAATATAGAGCTAGGGCTACTTAAAGCTGCTCTTACAGGACTAGATGTTAAAGATAAAAACTTCAATACACAACTAGACACAGTAATAGAACATTACTCTGCTTTTGCAGCCTCTTTAAGAGGTAAAGTTCCTGATAGCTCTCGTTATGCTAAACACGATGGTTCTGTTTATCAAGTAGACTCTGAAGGTAATTGGTTTGAAATTGGGGAGGGTAAGTAATGGAAACTAGAAAAGCCGTAACAGACCCTGCATTGCTTAAAATACTAAATAAAAATAGAGGAGATGTAACAGCTACTCCAGCCCTTAAACCTGTAACAGACCCCAAGCTACTAGCTATCTTGAATAAAGGTAGGAAGAAGGTTGTAGAGCCTGTAAAGGCTTCTGAGGCTGTAGAGTCTGTAGAAGACCTTCCTGACTATGCAATGCCTTATACAAGCCCTTGGGAGTATATAAAAAGTGTAGGCTCGGCTGCCGAATCAGCAGGAAGAGGAGCTGTAGCAGGTACAGTAGGTTTATTAGGGGATGTAGAATCGTTAGGGCGTATGGCTTTTGCTGATAAAGATAACCAAGAGACTACCTTATCAACTTCACAGGATGTTAAAAAACATGTTGATTTCCTATTCGGTGAACAGACATCATCAACACTCTCCCCAGAAGCTATGGAAGCAGGGCAGTTTGTAGGTAATGTAATGGCTCCTGTAGGCTCTATCGTCAAAGGCGGTAAGGCAGGTATAAATGCACTACAGAGAACAAAGAAAGCTGTTGAGGTTACTAAAAAAGCCTTGTTAGACCCTGTAGGTAAGTATGCAAGTGACTTAGCGACTGTTAAGCTATCCCCAAAAGGAGAAGTGGTTAAAGATGTAGTTGGTAAGAAGTTAGTAGAGTTAGATGTAAATCCTCAATTAGTTTCGTACGTCACCAATACAGAAAAGGGTAATAAACCAGCTATGAAGGAGATAATACAAAGGATTAGAAAAGGAGCAGGTAATAAGGAATATACTAGAGCTTTTCCTCCTACTGAGATAATAGGGAAAAGTGTTGTTAATCGTTTAAAAGCATTAACAGGTTTAAGGAAAAACTACGGTGCTAAACTAGGCGACGTGGTTAACTCAGAGTTGAAGGATATGACTTTCAGAGTTGCTGACTTGAATGCTTCCTTTATAGAAGGTGTTAAGAAGACGTTCGATGTTAGTTTAAAGACTCTGGATAAGCTACCAAAGACTACACAAGGTAACATTAAAGAGCTTAGTAGACTTGTCAGCAGCCAAGGAGATAAAGGAGTATTAACTGGTAAGCAAATGCACTCTCTTAAACGTATCTTAGATGACTTACGGGATGTAGGAGCTAAGGATAATATGAGTAGAGGTGTTGAGAATATAGTAGGAGGTTTACGTAAGTACGTGAATACCACACTAGGGGAGGCATCTAACGCATATAGTGGTATTAATTCTAAACTAACTACAATACTAAATGCTGAATCTTCCTTCCACAAGCTAGATAAGACTAGGCAGTTTACAGGTGAAGGAGACTTGTACCGTATGGTAGGAGCTAAGCTTAAAAATATAGGTAAAGGTGAGTCAGCTATTAACGCAGAGTGGTTAAACTCTTTAAAGACCTTAGACGAAGCTTTAGGAACGTTTAACATAAGGTTTAAAGACAATCCTGCTATGTTAACTAACTTTGCTGCAAACGCTCGTGAGTTTGCTAGTATAAACACTGCTACTCTTCTGAAGTATGGGGATAAGCAAGCAAGAGGAGCTGCTCTTAAGGCTATAGGTTCAGCTAGTATTAATAACACGTTTGGGGCTATGAACAACGTATCTAACTTAGTTGCTGCTGGTATGACTAAGGCTTCTGCAAGGAAGGCTATAGCAGCTAATGAGAAGGCGTATGCTGTAATGATGAGTAATCTCGCAAAGTAGATAGCAAAAAGCCTAAACAGACTTTAACATCTGTTTAGGCTTTATCATTCTAGTTCTTCAATAAGATTGTAGTGAAGCTTATCTCAAAACAAAGTATATTTATATACAATCCTTTATACATAGCTGGTTGTAGTCCTGATGGTATTCCTTCATCATTCTCTAGAATCTCTACCATCCTAATACGCTGCTCTAAAGCTATACCAACCTTACAACCATTGTACACCTTAACGTCAGTTATTATTCCCACTCTCCCACCAACCCTTTACTACTATACTCTGTTACAGTAGCTTCAAAGAAGTTGTCATGTGATGTGGTGGATATTAAAGGCTCTAACCACACTAAAGGGTTCTCCTTAACTCCAAAGTTACCTCTCAATCCAAGTTGTATCAAGCGTCTATCAGCAATGTAACGGATGTACTCTTTAACTTCAGAGGCTTTTAAGCCCTCTATCTCCCCTAGCTCATACGCAATATCTATAACCTTATCTTCTAAGCCTACAGCTTCACGTACCATCTCATATATATCAAGCTTAAACGCATCTGTTACAACTCTAGGATGTTCTTTACACATTTCCCTAAACAGCTTAGTCATCCCTTCACAGTGTAACGTCTCGTCACGTATAGACCACTGTACAATCTCTGACATGCCTCTCATCTTACCTGTACGAGAGTAGTTAATAAGCATAACGAATGCACTAAACAAACTCATACCTTCATTGATGGCTGAACGAGCTACTGCTTTAGCTATACCTGCAAGACTACCCGTATCTATGTTAGCCATAAACTCTAACTTCTCTTGCATCTCTTCAACATCTGCAAAGGCTGTAAACTCCTCTTCAGGTAGTCCAAGTGTATCATTAAGCAAGGCGTAAGAGCGTTGGTGTGTAAACTCTCTGTTAGCAAAACTAGCAAGCATTGCTCTAATCTCATTGTTCTTAAACTTGGGCATGAAGTGTTCTATGTAATTAGTACCTACTGCAACATCTGACTGTGTAAACAACCGTAGTATTTGTGTGATGTGGTTCTTCTCTACAGGTGTTAAAGTGTGTTTCCATTGTGCTACGTCATCTTGTAGCTTGGCTTCCCATTCTCCCCAGTGTAGTTGTTCATGCCCTACTGCATACTCTACAGCCCATGGGTATTTAAAAGGCTTGTAAGCTAAACTTGTTTCTAATAATGACATTGTATTTCCTCATAAGTAAGAGGGCTTTTACACCCTCTCTATTCTATATGTTATTAACCTTCACAGCTTAAACAGTCTGGTACATCTTTATAGTCTTCTAAGGCTTCTCTCTCCACCTTAGCACCTACCTTATCTGCTGTTTGACCTGCCTCAGTACGTAAGTAGTAAAGACCTTTCAAACCTGCCTTATAAGCTTTAACGTGTACGCTATTTGCGTACTTCTTATGAGCATTAGCAGGGAAGAATAAGTTAACACTCTGTCCTTGACAAATGAACTCTTGGCGTTTAGCAGCGTGTTCTACCACCCAGTGTTGGTCTAGCTCCATTGCTGTCTTATATGTCTCTCTTTCTAAGTCAGTAAGGAAGTCAAGGTCTTGTACACTACCGTCAGACCTAAGAATGATGTTCCAAGTATCTTCTGTATTCTTTCCGTATGAAACGAGAAGCTTCTCAAGGTTCTTATTCTTCTGTACAAATGCACCAGCCCTTGTACGTTGGGTGAACATGTTAGACTTAATAGGCTCTATAGAAGCACTAGAATCACACAGAATACTGCTATTAGCATTAGGGGCAATCGCCAGTAAGTGAGAGTTCCTAACATTGAAACCTTTACCGTCTGGACATTCTCCTCTGATGGTAGCAAGCTTTTCAGTCTGTTCCACTGCTTTAGCTTTGATGTCTTTGAACATCTTGTAGTTTGCTGAAGTAGCTTGCCAGCTTTCCCAAGCAATCTTATTACTTTGTAGATAATCGTGAAAGCCCATTGCTCCAATGCCAATAGCCCTTTCTCTAGTTGCTGAGTAAACCGCCTTACCCAATTCGTCAGGTGCTTCATTTATAAATGCCTCTAATACGTTGTCTAAGTATGTCACTAAGTCTGCCACCATGTTTGAATCTTTCCATTCGTCATAGTGAGCTAAGTTAACAGAGGACAGACAACAAACTGCTGTACGGTCTTCTGAGGTGGCTAAGTGTATCTCATTACACAAGTTGCTGCCTTTGATAGACAAGCCTAACTCTTTCTGATAGTGAGGTAGGGACTTGTTAGCTGTATCAATAAAGTTAAGGTAAGGACTACCTGTTCTATATCGAACCTCTATCATCTTATGCCACAGGTCTTTAGCACTGACAGTATCAACAACTTCTTTAGAGTGAGGGTCTACGAGGTTCAAGCCTTCGTTGTTAAACACCTTATCCATGAAGTCATCTGTAATGTTAACATCGTTAAACAAGTTGAAACACTTCCTGTTTATATCACCACCCGTAGGTAGCTTGAAGTTAATGAACTCTATGATGTCAGGATGATTAACATCTAAATAGGCTGCATAGCTTCCTTTACGTGTACGTCCTTGCTTGTAAGCAGTCATCTGACTATCGTTTACTTTAAGCATTGGAAGAACACCTACGCTCTTCTCACTGATACTGCGTACTGCTGACCAGTGACCACCAACTCCACCACCCTTAACACTTAACCAAGCTGTCTCAGCGTGATGTCCTATCAAGCCTTCTAAGGTATCTCCTACATAACTAAGGAAGCAGCTAATAGGCATTGCCTGATGTTCTCTGTTAGGTAAGGGAGCGTTGCTTAGGATAGGAGATGAAAACATAAACCATCCTTTGGAAACGTAGTCGTATATACGTTGAGCCAGTTCTTTATCACCTGCTGAATAGGCTGAGGAAGCCCTTGCAAATGCTTGTTGAGGGCTAGCCTCTTCTTTTAAACAGTAGAATTCTTTAAGGAGTGAGGCTGCGTGTCCAGTTAACTCTTTATCTCTGCTTAAATCAATATTAATATCTAGGTATTTTGTCATAGTAAGTTCACCAACCTGTCGTATTCTTGTATAATCTTATCCTCGTAGTTTTCAACAAGGGAGGTAGAGTCTATCTCTAGTGTTTCTAATAAAGTTATTTCATCTATCTTTGTTAACCTCTCTTTAAGCTCTTCTAGTAAAATAGTCATGCATAAACCCTTCTAAGTTCTTCCAAGTAGTAGTTTGCTTTCTCTAAGTCTAGCGAACCACCTTTCTCGGGATAACGACTAATATACTTAAGGACGTTACCTCTACAGAACCCTAAGTATTCATCGTGAGTCATTATCTCATACATGTACTCGATGGGCTGTATTAAACTGTCGTAGTGCTTCGGAGTCTTCTTTTCGTCTTCTATTGTAGTATACGATGGAGAGTCTTCTTTTTCTTTTCTTGCTACGTAAGCTTCCCATTCTGTATTCCTTACGGTTGTTTCTTGCTGTCTACTATCAAAAGGATTCATATCTTTCTCTCGTTCGTTTGCGTAATGACTCATTTCTTTTTCCTTTCTTCTTTAGTCTTAATAGCGTGACAGGGCTTACACATTATCTGTAAGTTGACACTCTCGCAAAACAAGTTTGATACGAAAGCAGGAAGGTCTTCATACTCTTTTAAGCTACCTGCTGGTTTAATGTGGTCTACTTGTACGTCTTTACCTTTGAAGTCTTCACTACAACAAGCACAAGTATATACAAACCTTGTTCTTTTGTCATCACCCTTATAAGGCTTCTGAGCAGCTTTTAAGACTTGATGCTTTACAGGGTATCTAGTCCAAGCTTGTCGTAGTGCGCTTCGGATAAAGGAGAAGTAGCGTGACTTTGTCCACGTATTACCTGCTCTATCTTTAACACCCCTAGTCATATTGTAATCCTTTTTCTTTTAAGAAAGAAGAGAAGTCGTCTTCAACAGTTCTGAGCATGTAAAGTAAGTGACCATTCTCAACAGCTCTTACAATGCCTAACTCTTCTACTATAATCTTCCACTGTTCTTCTTCTTTTAAGCCTTCTAAGAGCTTTAAAGCCTTAACCTTCCCTATCCCACGCTTACCAATGATGTTATCAACCCTATCTCCAACAAGGAATTGCATATAGAAGTTCAATCTAGCTTCTTCTTCTGTTAGGAAGTAACGGTCTTTAGTAACAAAGTTGTAATGCCACCCTTCAACTTGGTCTAGGTCTTTATCAATTGTAGCAATGATAGCGCCTTCTAAGTTTTTAAGCTTATCTGTTAGTATATAGTGGTCAATGGCTAACATATCATCAGCTTCCATGTCGTTTATAAGCAAACCGCCATGCTTGTTAATGATATGTTCTCTAACTTCAGAGTAGAACGCTGGCTTCTCAGACTTTCTATTCCCCTTATAAGGAGCAGTCACAGCTTTTTCTATTCTGAAATTGTTAGAGCCTGTTAGGTATATCTGCCATTGGAAAATATCTGGAAGGTCAAAGAGAAGCATATTATCAAGCATGTTATCGAATCTATACAGTGCTTGTTTTAAACTTAACTCTTGACTTCCATCGGCTTTGACGAAGCACGTTCTATATACTAAAATGTCTCCGTCAATTAATACTTTCATTACAGAACGTCTAGGTCATCGTCTTCATCAACACTAATGCCACCTGCGTTGAACTCTTTAAGCTCTGTTATTACAAGCTTGTTAAGTTGTGGAAACTTACCGTAGGAGTTCTCGTAGAATGAGATGGTAGCAATACCTTTACTACCATTGCCTACACTACTACCGTCTATTTGACTACCGTCAGGAGCGTATACACGAATAGGCTGTGAAGACTTACAAGTTACAAAATCACCTTGGTTCTCTTTGTTCTTAACTGTAAGACCTATAGATGTTAAAGCTGCTGAAGCCTTCTCAGACAACCCTGCACAGTTTACTTTGTACTTACCATCAGGGAACATACCATCAACATGTGGCTTGTCTAAGTATGCCCATAAAATATCACAGTTTAACTTTACTAAATTACTCATAATTGCTCTCTCTCTTTGCTTGTTAATATGACTATATTATATCACGTTATTGTTTGTTTGGCTACTAATCTTTTACAAAAATACCATCTACCATCTTACCAGTACGTTTGCTTATAACATTGTAAGCTTGTTGTACACATTCTACTAGTGTTAAATCCCATGCCTTTGTCTGCATTATAAGAGTAACAACTATATCACCTATCGCATCCTTAACCTCCTCTCTATCGTTTGTTATGATAGCATCTTGGAGTTCATTAACTTCCTCCATAGTCTTATCAAACTGTTTTATTGCTTGTGGTTCTGGAAGTATTCCTTTATGAAAACCCCATGCTTCTATCTGAGTTGTAAGCTCGTCTAGTGTTTCTTTTTCTATCTTTGCTACCTTATCTAACCACCATAAACTTGACATGTTAATCCTTATTTTTTTTAGTTAATGCTTTCCAAGATACTGGGTATAATGGCTGAATTATGTCAGATACCATCTTAGCTAGTTCTTGTATTTCTAGTTGAGCGTGGCTGTCTGAGCGTTGTGTAACAAACCTAGCGAATGCGCTTAGTGAGCCTGTCCAATACCAATTCACTAGGCAACCTTGAGGGAGTACGAAGCGAGCTTGTTCTTCACATACATCATCTCTAAGCAGCCTCTCATAGTGTCTAATAGAATCCTCCATGTAATCCGTGTAAGATTGTTGGAGTCTTGCTTGCTTATTAGCGCTAAAGACTCTACCTGACCCTTGTTTCTTATTCGTAACCTGTCCACGAAAGAGTGGGAGATAAGCTTTAGGCTCACATGATATGTATCTACGGCTTTCCTCGTTCTCTGCAAACCCTACTTTATGTTTAAAGCATTGTGTACGAATAGGTACAGGGGCTGTCATACGTAAGGTTATACTTGTGTGTGCAAAAGGTGTCCAGTGGTTGTGCTTGGCTAAATACTTTATAAGCTTAGCATCTTTATCATCCCCTCTAGCTTCTTCGTTATCCCCTGCAAAAGATACTCTTGCTGCTTTTACTACTGAACTATCATTACCCATGTGGTCTATATATTCTACTTTCATCTCTCTCTCCTAATGTGTGTCTAACCAACTAGAACCTACAGCATATTCAGCAGCTATCGGTAGTCTAAACTTCAAAGTCTTACCAGCCTCTACAGCCGCTTCAACCATTAACTCTCCAGCTTTAACAGCTTGTTCTTCTGGAACGCTTGCTTGTATCTCATCATGTACCATTGCAACCTGTCTAAAACTAATACCATTAGCTCGCATAAGCTTGTGTACTTCCAGTATCCATTGCTTAGCTATGACAGCACCGCAAGACTGTAAAAGACTGTTAAGGGCTGCGTGTTCACTTCGTATCATTATACGTCTACCATCTAGAGCAGGAATATAACCCTTGCTTGCTAGTCTTTGAACCTTTTCAGATAGCTTGGCTAGTAGTGGTGTGTTCTTATAGAAGTTATCTAGAAGCTTCTTACCATCCTTAGCAGACCCGTTAACAATACTTCCTATCTTAGCAGCTCCTGCACCGTACAATGTGGCGTAGATGAATGTCTTAGCCTGTGAACGTGTCTCTAAACCTGCACTCTTCTGGTTCTTGGTGTGTATGTCTCCTTCTAGTATCTCTCTAGTGTAGTCATCGTCTTGCATGTAATGAGCTAAGCACCTCAACTCTATACCAGATAAATCAGCTCCTACTAGTACGTGTCCCTTGTCAGGTATAAACAACTCTCGACACTCTTTACCGTACGCACTTCCCGTACTAGGTACTTGTCCTAAGTTAGGGCTGTGATGCGTCATGCGCCCTGTGACAGCTCCATTACTAATACACCTACCATGTACCTTACCGTCATCAGCAGTAAACTTAATCCAGCTACTTATTAAACCATTTCTCTTCTGTAGAAGCAAGTACTCTGCTATTAATTTAGCTTCTGGAAAAGTAAGCTCGCTCAAGACTGTCTCGTCTACAATAACACTGCCAAGGTCTGTGAACTTCTTAGGCTTCCATCCTAGGCTCTCTAACCGCTCTGCTATCTGTTTACGGCTACCTACGTTAAAGACTGTCACCTTATCCTTTAAAGCCTTACCAGTCTTCTCAGAGACTCTCTTAGTAATGATTGGCTTGAACACCTGTTGTAATTCTTGTTCAATCCTTCCCATCTTATCTATAACAGTAGCTAGGAGCATCTGGGCTTTAGGCATATCAAGATTAAAACCATTTCTTTCTTGTCTTGTTATCTCTATAGCTACTTCGTGTTCAAGCTGTAAAGCTTGTTCACCTTTGTCTTTCCACTCATCAAAACCTTTGTTTAAGTAGTTAAAAAGAATGGTGGTTAGCTTAACGTCTTGTACGCAGTAGTCTATCATCTCGTCACACAAGCCGCCATCATAATCAGTAAAATCTCCCTTACCTTCTTCTGCCAAGCCTTCAAGTGCTAGCTTCTTACCCCAGTTCTTTAATGAATGTCCTCCTACAAGTTGTGGGTTAAGTAAGCGACTCATTACCAAGGTGTCCAACACTTTCTTTCTATGTATACTAACACCCCAAACACTACGAACAACAGGGGCATCAAAACCTATGATGTTATGTCCTATGATGTAGTCGTAAGTCTCTACCATGCTTTTAAGCTTTGAAGGGTTGGTGTGTGTTATCACCTCTCCAGTTTCTACATCCTCTGTCACAGCGCACCAGATGGTGTCATGTGCCATATTAGTCTCTAAGTCTATTACTAAGTGTCTCATATCTTTTCCTAAGTTTAACGTACCACGGGACTTTTAAATACTTTATAGCCTTTTTCATTAACGCTACATCATCCCCCATTAGTCCTAAAGCAATGTTACAGTTTGCACAAAGTAAACCTCTTATCTCTTGGCTAGTATGACAATGGTCAACAGCAAAAGCTTTACCCGTCTTACAACTACTTGTATTGCAAATCTTACAGTTATGACCTTGGTCTGTCAACATCTTATTGTAAGTTTCTAGTGTTATGTTGTATCTTGTTTTGAGCTTGTACCTTCTATTCTTTTCTTTTTTGCTTTCGTAACTGTCTAATTTGCTTTTTAGCTGCGATATTTTCTTCATAGCGATTAGCCTTTTTCATCTTTTTAATACCTGTTGGTACTATACGCTCACACGTAACGCTACCCATCATCTTAATCTCTCCGCTATGTCAATGTAATGTTCGCATTCTTCCTTCTCATCGTTATAAGGTAGTGTTTGAAAGTAAGCTTGCCAATAAGGACTAGCTCTTGCTGTATGTCTATAGCAGATGGTTTTAAGAGGACACATACCACCACTACACATTGTTATATCAGCCATTAGTTATCCCCCTTTCATTCGTAACTTATTAATAGTTTGTTTCAACTTGGCTATCTCATCTTTCTGTTGATGTATCAATTCATCATTCATCGCTAATACACGATAGAAGTTGTCTTGTGTCATCTCCATGCGCTTGTCTTTCTCAGGTGTTTCTCCTGCTAGAGTATGCCACGCTGCCCTTAACCTCTTAACTTCCGCAGCATACTCTTGTCTGTCTTCACCTGTGCTTTGAAAGTACCTACCAACCCTGTCGCCAAATTCACGCTCCATGATGTTTGATAACTTATGTATTTCGCTATGTAGCTTTTGCGCGCTTTCTTTTTGTGAAATTTCTAGCGCTTCCTCTACTGCTTTTGTAGCCCAATTATGAGGAATAAACTCGGACGCTTCTTTGTCCGTTGTTGGCAGATAATCATGTTTATCTACAGAAGCCCAAGCATGTTTTAGTAATATTTCTCTAGCTGTTTTCATGTTACTTCTCCGTCTACTTTTGTGTAATTCGTTCTATACGATCATTGTCCCAATCATCAATAGCTGCGCTTTCGGCAAAATCAGGGTAAACCGATGTTTGTCTATCGCATTCCAAGCAGCAAACAAATTTACCGCTACTATTTATTTCTTCAATAAAGCCATCTTCAACAATAGCCTCACCGCCACATTTACAATTTTTCATATCAATCCTTTATAGCGTATTTAAGTATCAATATCGCCCCAATCCAAGGGCTGAATGATAAAGCAAATATAAGCAATAATTCCCACATTACAGCCTACTTTTATGCTTTAAAATTTCTACGCTTATCAATTTTTTCAAACTGACGATAAGAGCCATGCTCAATTATTTTGATTTCTGGTAAAGGTGGTCTAGCCTCAATTACATAAGGAATAGGTTTATCAACAACAATCACTTCCTTGTCTAATTTCGCTAGAGCGCTTGCTATCAAGGCAGAGCTACCAGTGCTACCACCGCCTACAACCAAAACCTTATACTCAACTTTCGGATCTGCACTCATAGCTACTTCTCCGTCTACTTTTATGGATTAAGAAGTAAGCACAACTCTATGTTGCGCCTTACCATCGTCATTGTCACAATCTTCATCTAAAACTAAAGTAACGTGGTTTACGTTCTCTGAATCACCTGTATCATAATCATGCAGCGAATAACCCACACGTTCATTTTGTGGCATTTTTTTCAGTTGCTTTATTAAGTCTTTAACTTTCATTATTCACCTCTACTTTTGTGTAATTGAATCGTCCATCTTTCCAGACAATATCGCTACTGTAGCTGCGAGCATCAATAGCACCCCCTCAAGCATCAGTCCCGATATAAA
>Ga0115546_1001910_pt1 | contig 12514 bp, 11 predicted proteins | sample COGITO_mtgs_1004_FD_87186 | JGI IMG/M metagenome (GOLD analysis project Ga0115546, IMG submission 87186) | Pelagic marine microbial communities from North Sea - COGITO_mtgs_100413 | ecosystem: Environmental > Aquatic > Marine > Epipelagic | place: Germany:Helgoland, sampling site Kabeltonne...
AGGGTTTGGTTTTGGTAAAACTCTGGCGCACAATCTAATGCTATTTAATGCTCTGGATCAGTTTGCCGCGACGGGCCATTCCATATTGGTTGGGGTGTCCCGCAAAAGCATGATCGGACAGATGTTAGCTTCTGAGGTAGACCAAAGGCTAATTGGAAGTGTTACTATGGCGGTTTTAGCCGCGCAAAAAATAAGCGCCGTTAATGGGTCCCTGATACTAAGAGTCCACGACGTCAAAGAAACCGTTCAAGCATTGCGCGTCTGGCAAACAAGTACAGAAAATTAAGGATAATAATAAAACATGAGCAGAAAGTATTTTGGAACAGACGGCATTCGCGGCAGAGTGGGCGAGCATCCTATCACCGCAGATTTCATGCTTAAGTTGGGCTGGGCGGCAGGACAGGTTTTAACCCGCCATGCAAAGGGCAAAAAGCGCGTACTCATCGGTAAAGACACGCGAGTCTCTGGCTATATGTTTGAATCTGCTTTGGAAGCGGGCCTGATTGCTGCTGGCGTTGATGTGGATATGCTTGGCCCCATGCCAACCCCCGCTATTGCCTACCTCACCAGAGCCTTTCGCGCCTCTGCCGGTATTGTTATTAGTGCCTCCCACAACCCGGTAGAAGACAACGGCATCAAATTCTTTGCCGCGGATGGTTATAAATTACCCGATGATGTGGAGCTAGAAATTGAAGCCTTAATGGATCAGCCTCTAGTGACCAATGGCTCATTTAGTCTGGGTAAGGCACGCCGTATCAGCGATGCCACAGGGCGTTATATCGAATTCTGTAAGGGCACCTTGCCCGCGGGCTTCAGTCTCAGCGGGCTTAGGGTCGCGCTTGATTGCGCCCATGGCGCTACCTACAACGCTGCACCCAAGGTCTTTAAAGAGCTGGGCGCCTACACTGTCACCATGGGCAATGAGCCCAATGGTTTTAATATCAATGATCAATGTGGCTCTACTCATATGGAAGGGTTGCAAGCACTCGTGCTCAGTGAAAAAGCTGACTTTGGTGTTGCCCTTGATGGCGATGGCGACCGGGTACTGTTAGTGGACGAAAAAGGCGAAATAGTTGATGGCGATGAGCTTATTTATATTATTGCCCAACACCGCAATGCCTCAGTTGAAGGCTGTAATGGTGTTGCCGGCACCCTGATGAGCAATCTCGGTCTCGAACTGGCCCTCCAAGAAATGAATATTCCCTTCACCCGCACCAAGGTCGGTGACCGCTATGTGGTTGAAGCCCTAAATGCCAATAGTTGGAGTCTGGGTGGTGAAGCCTCTGGGCATGTGCTCTGTGGCGACCTGAATACCACAGGCGATGGCATAGTGGCAGCGCTGCAGGTTATATTGGCTGTCTCTGAAAGCGGTAAAACCTTATCTGAATTAAAAGCGGATATGAGTAAATTCCCCCAAACCATGATCAATGTGCGACTGGCGAAAAAAGTTGATATCAGCGGCAACCAGGTTATTAATCAGGCCGTGGCCGATGCCGAGAAAAAGCTTGATGGTCGGGGCCGTGTTTTACTGCGCCCTTCAGGCACAGAGCCATTGATCAGAGTAATGGTTGAGGGTGAAGATCAGGTGCTAGTAGATCAGCTGGTGTCAGATATGGCGAAAATTGTTGAACAGCAGGTCGGCTAAGCGTTTGTCTGCGGAAAAGCGCGTTTCCCAGTTGTATATTCACGGTTTGTCGGGTAGGATTTGCGCCCTTTCGCAGGGCAGCGGCTGTAGGGTTTAAGAGACAGCTAAAGAGAGGGAGCATCGGGATGATTAAACCGCTAGTGGCGGGCAATTGGAAAATGCACGGTAACACTGCAACAGCCAGTAATCTGGCCGCACAGTTAGCTGAGCAATGGGGTGACAATCTCGCTGTTGAGATGGTTCTATTCCCACCCTTTGTGCATCTCAGTGCAGTGAAAGCGGCTGTAGCAAATACGGTTATTGCCGTTGGAGCCCAGAATATATCGCAGCACAGTAGTGGTGCCTATACCGGAGAGATCTCCGGAGCAATGCTCGTCGATCAGGGCTGTGACTTTGTTTTGGTTGGACATTCAGAGCGACGCGAACTTTTTAGCGAAAGCAACCAGACAGTCGCAGAAAAATTTAAAGCCGCACAGGATGTTGGGTTAACCCCGATCCTCTGTGTTGGAGAGTCACTGCAACAGCGCCAGCAAGAGCAGACGTTAGACGTAGTGGCCGCACAGATTGCCGCAGTGATTGACTGCGTTGGTTTGAACAATGTTTGCCGGGCAGTCATCGCCTATGAGCCGGTTTGGGCAATAGGCACAGGTGAGGTTGCTAGCCCAGAGCAAGCGCAGCAGGTACATAGCGCAATACGCGCGCAGCTAGGTGAAGCTGGCGTCGAGACAAGGTTGCTCTATGGTGGCAGTGTTAAGGCAAGCAGCGCAGCAGAATTATTTACTCAACAGGACATCAACGGTGGACTGGTTGGCGGGGCCTCATTAGAGGCACAAGAATTTTTGAATATAGTAAAACTGGCAGAATAGGCAGGCTGGAAATAATGGAAAAATTTATCTTAATCTTTCACTTTGTTATAGCGGTATCCCTTATTGGGCTTATCTTGCTACAGCAGGGCAAAGGCGCAGAAGCGGGAGCCTCTTTTGGTTCCGGCGCATCACAAACTGTATTTGGTAGTGGTGGAGGCTGGAACTTCTTCAGCAAAGCCACTGCACTTCTCTCAACAGTCTTTTTTGTCACCAGTGTTAGCCTCGCGGTTATCGCTAAAGACAAAACCATTGTTGAAGATGTGATAATTCCGGGGTTAGAGTCAGTTTCAGCGCAGTCTTTAGAGGCGACGGATATTCCGGGTCTGGATACCACGGATGAATTGTCTTCAGGGGATGTTCCTTCAGCACCTGAGCAGTAGTAAACAGATTAAAAGTAGTCATGCGGATGTGGCGGAATTGGTAGACGCGCCAGCTTGAGGGGCTGGTAACTTCGGTTGTGGGGGTTCAAGTCCCCCCATCCGCACCACTACTTTTTACAGGTAAATTAGATTTTAAGTTGGCCGCTCGGCCGCGTCACAGACCCTAGGTAATAGTGGCTGGCAGTCAGGTTCTCTCTTCTTTTTACGGCTTTTTGGGTGCCTAGCTCTAAGATGATTTTTAGTGGCAAGTGCTCAGTGAGATCTTGTCCGATAGAGTTTTCGTCAAAGGGTCGATATTTGATCGTTCTACCTTCATCCAGACTGTGTAGCTAAACTCATGCCAGCCCTTCTTTAAGTCCGCAATTCAACGATCTACGTATAGTCTCCAACACCAGTATAGTGCGTCGAAATGTGCGTCAAATTTTCATTGTCGTGGAGAATTTTCGCAGCTAGAATGCCGGAACATTTATGTATGAAGATTGAACAAGAATGACTATTACTACAGCACCTGAAACCTTTGCGCCACTGCACGATATTATCGAGCCCAAGTGGTGGACAGGTACGCCTGCGATCCCCCCAGAATTGTTTACTATTGATGGTAATGATTTCCGTATTCCGGGTGAGCCATTAGTGCCGAGCACAGAGCTCGCCGAGTGCATGCAAAAAACCTTTGATGCTATTGGTTTGGTGCATGTGATCAATACGGGGTTGAGCGACATGCAGGCCATGCGTCTTATCGCGACTCAGGTACTCAAAAACGAACGTCAATATGAAGGCGGCGCTAACCCGCGCAGGACCTTGCAGCCCAATGTTTATGAAGTGGGCGCGCCTTTAGAAGCCTGGCTGCACTATCACCATGAGATGGCCTACATCGGGTCAAGTACCACCATGGTCAGTTTTATGTGTAACAAAATACCGGCTGAAGGGGGTTATACCTTTGTCTCCGACAATGTGGCGGCCACAGAATCTATTCTAGCGACACCCTTTGGTCAGAAGCTTAAAGAGCTAGGTATTTGCTATCACCGTGACCTTACCGATCGTGATTCCTTTAAAGATCGTGTTGAGTACGGTGTGTATAACCACTGGCAACAGTCGATGTTGACCGATGATCAGGATCAGGCAATTGCAGAAGCGCGCAGTCGTGGCCTGTCCGCAGAATGGGGCGAAGATCGTAAGTTAAAAACGCGCTACACCATTTCTGCCTTTGAATATTTTCCGCAGGTTGATCGCAATTTGCTCTACAGCAGCATGGCCGATGATGGCGCATGGTTTGATACCTGGCCACTGGTTCAGCATCTGCCGCCAGAAGATCGCCCACTGAAGTTAACCTTTGGTGATCTCACGGAAATGACCCGTGAAGAAAAGCAGCTGTTTATTGATATCTATGACCGTCATGGCATTCCAATTCCCTGGAAGGTCGGTGATGTTGCCTTAATCTGCAACTACCGCTTTGCTCATGGCCGTCCCGGTATTCATCTTAAAGAAGGTGAAGATCGTGAGCTGGGTGTTTTGATTGGTGAGTCTTTCAATCGACTGCAAACATTTGAAGATAAGTGGTAGGAGCGCTATTGTTGGCAGCTAAAACTGACAGCAAGACGCCTCAATGAGCACTTTACTCGATCAGCTAAACGCTTCCTTGGATGCCACCAGCCTAATTATTGGCGACGCCATTAGTGATAAATACTTCGCTGACTGGAGTGGCGCCGACCCCTGGCCGCCTGCCGCGTTACTGAAGCCAAGAACCACCGATGAGCTGTCTACCATCATGGCGCTATGCCACAAGCATAATCAGCCTGTGGTTGTGCAGGGTGGTTTGACGGGTCTGGCTGGTGGAGCAACCCCTAAAGCGGGTGAATTTGCTATCTCCCTAGAGCGCATGAGCGCCATTGAAGAAATTGATACCACGGCCATGACTCTGACTGCCCATGCGGGCACGCCACTACAACTCTTGCAAGAAGCCGCCGCTGAGCATGATTTGTTTTTACCCCTAGATCTAGGCGCTCGCGGTAGCTGCATGATTGGCGGCAATATAGCCACCAATGCCGGTGGCACCGAAGTGATTCGCTACGGCATGACCCGATCAATGGTTCTGGGTCTCGAAGCGGTGTTGGCTGATGGCACAGTGATCAGCTCGATGAATAAAATGGTCAAAAATAATTCTGGCTACGATCTCAAGCATCTCTTTATAGGTTCCGAAGGTACCCTGGGTATTGTTACTCGTGTTGTGTTGCAACTGCAGCCAAAATCTCGCAGTTCTCACACCGCCCTGTGCGCCCTCAATAATTACGAATCAGTGACTCATCTGTTAATTGAATTAAAGCGCAACCTGGGTTCAGGCTTAACCGGCTTTGAGCTTATGTGGGATAGCTATTACGACAAAGTAATGGAAGTCGTGCCCACCTTGACTAGCCCCTTTGCCGAGGCGCACCCGTTCTATTTATTGGTTGAATATAAGGATAACGACGAGGCCACGGGCAATCAGCGGTTTGAATCTATCCTGTTTGCTCAGCTTGAAGCTGGGCTATTAACCGATGCCGTCATTGCCCAGTCCCATCAGGATGCAGCAACGTTCTGGCAGATCCGTGACGGTATTGGTGAGTTATTTCAGGTGTTGGGCCCTGTCTCTAATCAGGATGTCAGCTTACCGATCACCGAGATTGGCGTCTTTGCTGAAGACCTAGATCAGCGCCTTAAAGCAAAATATCCCAATATCGGTGTGCTGTTGTTCGGCCATATTGGCGACAATAATCTGCATGTCTGTGCCTACACGGGCCGCGAAGAAGACAAGCGTCGAATAAATGAAGATATCATGCGGATGATTGGCGAGTACTCAGGGGCTATCACCGCAGAGCATGGTATTGGTGTGCTCAAACGAGACTTCCTGCCCCTGTCTAGAACCGACAGTGAAATTGCCCTGATGAAAACCATCAAGCTGGCGATGGACCCCAAAAATATCCTCAATCCAGGCCGCGTTATTTAATTAGGCCGCACATTTCTCGATTAACCGCTCTGAGTTTCACCGTGACAGATTCCACTGTGGGGCTAGAAACCCTTACAATGGCGCAGCTTTTTCACAGGTCTTTTTAGCGGGTTCTATTAGCAAGTCATTTTAGCAAGTCATATTCAAGGGTTTCAAAATATGGTTACAGGAAAAATTATCGCAGGCACGCTCGGCTTTATGGCGGGCGGCTTTGTTGGCGCAGTCATCGGCGCCTACATTGGTCATCAGTTTGATAAGGGGCTGGGTGGCTTTTTAAACCCCATCTCTGCAGCAGAGCAGGGCCGAATCCGCGAATCCTTCTTTACCACGGTGTTTAGCTTGCTAGGTAGCCTAGCCAAAGCTGACGGTCAGATTTCTAAGGTCGAGATTGCTCAGGCAGAAGCCCTGATGAACAATATGGGACTCAGTGTCAGCCATCGCCGCGAAGCGATTGAACTGTTTCAACAGGGTGCCAAAGCAGACTTCTCCGTTGACGATGCTATGGGTAGTTTTATGGAGATCTGTGGCCGCCACAATAATCTTAAGCGTCAGCTACTTAATTATCTGATCTCTCTGGCACTGGCCGATGGCGAGTTGCATGATGGTGAGCATGCTCTATTGCGGAAAGTCGCCGAGCATCTGGGTTTTTCCGTGGCCATGTTCGATCAGTTTATCGCCATGATCAAAGCCCAGTCACAGTTCAAAGGTGCAGGGTCAGGGCCCGCTGCCTCAGCAGGTCAGCTGGATTCAGCCTATGCAGCACTGGGTGTTAAGAAGCAAAATTCCGATAGCGAAATCAAAAAGGCCTACCGTAAACTGATCAGCCAAAACCATCCAGATAAGCTTATTGGTCAGGGTATGCCCGCCGATATGGTCAAGCTGGCGACTGAGCGTACTCAAGAAATTCAAACTGCCTACGAGCTGGTGGTCGATAGTCGTAAATAAAAACGCGTGCAGGGCAATGGGTTGTTGACCTTGCAGTGCCTGCTACCTATAATGCGCGTCCTCTCAAGGGAGGCGGTTTGATTGATTAAACCGTTGTGTCGGTGCGGGATGGAGCAGTCTGGTAGCTCGTCGGGCTCATAACCCGAAGGTCGTTGGTTCAAATCCAGCTCCCGCTACCAATTTTATAATGTTACTCATTATGAAATTACCGGCTAGAAGTTAATGTAAGAAAGCAATTTATTGTCTATGCTTGCATTGGCTGAGTGAGAAAAGGAGTTTAGTGCTTTATGGGCCTAACAGTTTTCACTACCAAAATTAGCGTCGTGGTCCGGCGCAAATCGAGGAGCCCCATTTTGGGGCTTTTCTTTAGATGTTAATAAATGGGCCTTGGCCCATTTTTTGTTTGTCCCGGAGGTATCCATGGCTGTGGCCGATAGTAAGTTAAAACTGTTATTGCAGCCGGTGGTTGAATCATTGGGTTGCGAACTCTGGGGTTTAGAGATGCAGGCTGGCGGCAAGATTAAACTGCTGCGTTTGTATATTGATCGACCCGAAGAAGGGGTTGGCATTGAAGACTGTGAGAAAGTCAGTCGTCAGTCCAGCGCTATTCTGGATGTCGAAGAAGCAATAAACGGCGAATATGTTTTAGAAGTTTCATCGCCAGGTATGGACAGGCCGCTGTATGAGCTTGCTCAGTATGAGCAGTATATCGGTGAAAATATTTCACTGAGATTGCGCTTTCCTTACGAGGGGCGCCGCAATTTCAAAGGTTGTTTATCAGCAGTTGATGGCGACGAAATTGTTTTGGTGGTTGCAGATCATGAATTTCTGTTTCCGGTTGAAGGTATAGAGAAGGCTAACGTGGTTCCTCGATTCTGAGGCATGTGGAGTTTGACTGATGAGTAAAGAAATTTTAATGGTTGCTGAGGCCGTATCCAATGAAAAGGGTGTGGATCAGGAAATTATTTTTGAAGCGATCGAACAAGCACTGGGCATGGCAACTAAGAAACGCTATGACGAAGGTGCTAATATCCGTGTCGTAATTGACCGCGAGACTGGCGATTACCAGTCTTACCGCTGGTGGGACGTAGTGGCCGATGATCAGATGGCCGAGCTGGGCACCCAGTTCACTACCGAAGAAGCCATTGAAAAAGATCCTACCTTAGTCGTAGGTGACACCTTTGAAGAGACTGTCGAGAATATCGCCTTTGGCCGTATTGCCGCACAGACTGCCAAGCAGGTTATTGTTCAGCGCGTTAAAGACGCCGAGCGTGAGCTGATTGTAAATCGCTACCGCGACCGTGTTGGCGAGCTACTCAGTGGTACTGTTAAGAAAGTAACCCGTGACCACATTGTGGTTGATTTTGGCGAAAACGCTGAAGGTATGTTGCCTCGCGAAGAGCTAGTTGGCCGTGAGATATTCCGTATCAACGATCGTACCCGCGTAATCCTGCAGGGCATTCGCGAAGAAACTCGCGGCCCCCAGCTGTTGGTTTCTCGCGCTACATCAGAGATGCTGGTGCAATTATTTATGATCGAAGTGCCAGAGATTGCTGAAGGCATTATCGAAATTAAGGGCGCAGCCCGTGATCCTGGCCAGCGTGCCAAGATTGCAGTAAAGAGTAAAGATGCTCGTATCGATCCAGTAGGTGCCTGTGTGGGCATGCGCGGCGCGCGTGTTCAGGCTGTATCCAACGATCTCGACGATGAGCGAGTCGATATTGTGTTGTGGGACGATAACCCAGCACAGCTAGTGATTAACGCAATGGCCCCTGCAGAAGTAGAGTCTATTGTTGTTGACGAAGATACCCATTCAATGGATGTGGCGGTCAATGGCGAAAATCTCGCTCAGGCAATTGGTAAGGGTGGACAGAATGTTCGTCTAGCCTCTGAGCTGACCGGTTGGGCTATCAACGTAATGACTATTGAAGATGCCCAAGAAAAGCAAGAAGCAGAATCTTCAAGCTTTGTTGAAGCACTTATGGAAGCGTTGGACGTTGACGAAGACGTTGCAGTGGTACTCGTTGAAGAAGGCTTTACCAGCATCGAAGAAGTCGCCTATGTTCCTCTCGAGGAAATGAGCGCTATCGAAGGCTTCGATGAAGATATCGCCGAAGAGCTTCGCGCTCGCGCTAAAGATGCATTGCTGACCAGAGAGCTGGCCAGTGAAGAGCAATTAACCAATGTAGAGCCTGCCGAAGATTTGATGACAATGGAAGGCATGGATTCAGCATTGGCGTACAAGTTAACCGCTAAAAGTATCGTCACCATGGAAGATCTGGCTGAGCAAGCGGTCGATGATCTGATGGATATTGACGGTATGGATGAAGAGAAAGCAGCAGCATTAATCATGACTGCTCGAGCACCTTGGTTTGCAGAAGAACAGGGTGAATAATTAATCGGGCGGTAATAGAGGACAACCGATGGCTGAAGTTACAGTAAGTGAATTAGCAAAAACAGTGGGCGCATCCGAAGATCGTTTGCTTATGCAAATGAAAGAAGCGGGCCTGTCGCATACCTCCGCAGATGCAACTGTATCTGACGAAGAAAAACAAACCCTGCTGGGCTATTTAAAAGGCCTGCATGGTGACAGCGCGGACGAACCAAAGAAAATCACGTTGCGTCGCAAAACTGTTAGCACCCTTAAGTCGGGAAATCGCAAAACCGTTAACATAGAAGTGCGTAAGAAACGCACCTATGTAAAACGCAGCGATGAAGAAATGTTAGCGCAGGCAGAAGCCGAGGCCGAAACAGCAGCAGTTGTAGAGCCCGTTGTTGAGCCGATCGTTGAAGTTATTCCCGAGCCAGTTGTTGTCGAAGAAGTCGTCGCACCTGAGCCAGAGCCCGTTGTTGAGCCCGAGCCTATTCCCGAGCCGACGTTTGTACGTGGTTCAGGAACCGACAATATTGAAGAACAGCGTATTGCCGCCATTGCCAATCGTCGCAAGGCCGCAGAGGCAGCAAAAGTTGCTGCCGAACATGCTGCTCAATTCAAAATTGATGAAGTTGCCCGTAAAGCCGCCGAAGCTGCTTCTGCTCTTAAGAGCGAAGAGGCTAAGAAAGCCGGCAAAGTCACCAAAACAATTACGCCTACCGCCACTGATCCTGTTTTCGACAAGGGTCGACGTCACGGCAAGCCAGTTAACGAAGACGATGACAAGCCAGGCAAAAAGAACGTTAAGAAGCCATTGGGCAAAGGCGGCAAAAAGAAAGGCCGTCTGCAAATGGACGACAGCAGCGATTACCGCGGAAAAGGTCGTTTACGCTCTTCTGGTTTAGTGCTCAAAGCAGACAACAAGCACACCTTCAAAAAGCCGGTTGATAAGAAAGTTCTAGAAGTGGCTATTCCAGACGAACTCACCGTGGGTGATTTGGCTCTGCGAATGTCCATTAAAGCCAATCTTGTGATTAAAGAACTGATGAAGTTGGGCATTATGGCCAACATCAATCAGGTGATTGATCAGGAAACGGCATTCTTAGTGGTTGAAGAATTGGGTCACACCCCAGTTGCCGCTCAGGATGACACCGTTGAAGACGAGCTGACCAAACAGTTTGCAGTGATTAAAGACGAAGGTAACGAAGAGCCAAGAGCGCCGATTGTTACTGTAATGGGTCATGTTGACCATGGTAAAACCTCGCTGCTGGATAGCATTAGAAAGTCTCGCGTTGCTTCAGGCGAAGCGGGTGGTATCACACAGCATATTGGTGCTTACCACGTAGACACGCCAAAAGGCATGGTTACATTCTTGGATACCCCAGGACACGCCGCGTTTACCGCAATGCGTGCCCGTGGTGCCCAGGCGACCGATGTGGTGATTCTGGTTGTGGCCGCCGATGATGGTGTTATGCCCCAGACCGAAGAAGCCATTCAGCATGCTAAGGCTGCCGGTGTTCCCATTGTTATCGCGATTAACAAAATGGACAAAGAAGGTGCTGACCCAGAGCGAGTCACTACCGAACTGGCAGCTAAAGATGTAATCCCTGAAGAGTGGGGCGGTGATACTCAGTTTATTAAAGTCTCTGCTCAAACAGGCGATGGCATCGATCAATTACTTGAAGCCGTTCTTCTGCAAGCAGAACTACTTGAGCTAACAGCACCCATCGATGTGCCAGCGCGAGGCGTGATTGTTGAGTCCCGCATTGATAAAGGCCGTGGTGTTATTGCTACAGCTCTGGTTCAGCAGGGTACGCTGCGTAAAGGCGACTTTATGCTAGCCGGTGAGAGCGTCGGTAAGATTCGCGCCATGACCGACGAAGTGAAAAAGCCTATTGCCGAAGCGGGCCCGTCAATTCCAGTCGAGATATTAGGTCTGGACGAAGCGCCCAATGCTGGCGATGAGTTCTTTGTTGTTGCCGATGAGCGCAAAGCCAAAGAAATTGCTGAACTGCGTACGACCAAGTCGCGCCACGAGCGTATGTCTCGTCAGCAGGCTGCCAAGCTAGAAAATATGTTCACCGACATGAGTACAGAGCAGGTTAGTAAGCTTAACCTGATCGTTAAGACTGATGTTCGTGGATCATTAGAAGCTATTAATAGCGCATTGAATGACTTTGCTACCGATGAAGTTGCGGTTGATATTGTTGCTTCTGGTGTCGGTGGAATTACCGAGTCAGATATCAACCTGGCACTCACCACCGGCGCTATTGTATTAGGCTTTAATGTTCGTGCCGGCGGTGCCGCGCGCACATTGGCTGAGAAAGAAGAAGTTGAAGTGCGCTACTACAGTGTTATCTACAACCTTCTCGATGAAGTGAAGCTGGCCCTATCAGGCATGCTTGCGCCAGAGACCCGAGAAGAAATTGTTGGTATTGCCTAAGTTCGCGATGTATTCCGTTCACCTAAGTTCGGCGCTATTGCTGGCTGTATGGTGACCGAGGGTACTGTGTACCGCAGCAAGCCCATCCGCGTACTGCGTGACAATGTGGTTATCTATCAGGGTGAACTTGAGTCGCTGCGTCGCTTTAAAGACGAAGCTGCCGATGTTCGCAACGGTATGGAATGTGGTATCGGTGTTAAAGACTACAACGATGTTAAAGCGGGCGACCTGATTGAAGTGTATGACGTCACTCAGGTGAAGCGTTCACTCTAGGTTATAGAGAGAAACAAAACCTATGCCAAGAGAATTTACCAGAGCTGAACGCGTGTCAGATGCCATCCAACAGGAGTTGGCGGTACTGATACGCGAGAATGTTCGCGATCCCAGAGTGGGTATGATCAGCGTCACTGAAGTTGAAGTGAGCCGCGATCTTGCCTACGCCAAAGCCCACGTCTCCTTCGTGGGTGATCGCACACAGGAAGAAATTGATGAGGGCTTGGCGGCACTCAATGGTGCCTCCGGTTATCTGCGCAAATTATTGGCAGGCAGCATCAAGCTTCGCATCACTCCGACCCTGAAGTTTTTCTTTGATGAGAGTGGCCGTCGTGGACAGCATCTCTCAGCCCTGATTGATCTTGCGATATCCAAAGAGACCCCCGCAGCCGACGACGAAGAACAGTCGGACAGCGAGGCTGTTTAAATTTGGCTCGTAGACGTAATCGCGGCCGGCCGGTAAACGGCATCTTTCTGCTCGACAAACCCCAGGGCCTATCGTCCAATCAGGCCTTACAGCGGGTTAAAAATATCTTCGACGCCAACAAAGCGGGCCACACCGGCGCGCTAGATCCGTTGGCAACTGGCGTACTACCCATCTGTCTGGG
>Ga0115546_1001917_pt1 | contig 12491 bp, 11 predicted proteins | sample COGITO_mtgs_1004_FD_87186 | JGI IMG/M metagenome (GOLD analysis project Ga0115546, IMG submission 87186) | Pelagic marine microbial communities from North Sea - COGITO_mtgs_100413 | ecosystem: Environmental > Aquatic > Marine > Epipelagic | place: Germany:Helgoland, sampling site Kabeltonne...
TTGCTCAAAACAATGAAATCAAGCAGGCCCAGAACAAGCTATAAGGTTATGCGAAAAATGGCCGGATGGGAAAACAGCTTCCTTGATGATATTTTAGTGGCAAATTTCATGAGGTAGCCCTGGTCGAGAATAGCCTTTGCGACTACACTTGCGTTGCTATCGATTTTTAGAACGCCATACTGCAAGGAGCACAAGTATGCAAATATCACTGCCATCCAGATCTGTCTCAGGCTCAGTAAGACCAATGCCAGCTTTCTCGCCTAAATGTCTAACGCCTCGCTGTACCGTAAAACAGGCCATGATAACTCCATTACATACAAATCGAGTTGGTCAAATTCAAAGTGCGCTCAAGCCACAAACCCGTTTGAGTCTAATCGCTTGTAGCGCTAAAAAACCAGATAATATCAATGATCCTGGATCAGATTCTGATTCTGATCATGAAATTGATTTAACTGAGGTTGATCACTAAGCCCTCGCAAAAATGCTACGCAACGGCGAAATGGGTAAATTAAAACAAATAAAGTTGAGCGCGGTCAGTGATAAAGCAGTTTTTTTCGCAAAGCTTGGTGTATCACCAATGCAAGATTGTGACGATATCTCCGACGATGAAGGTGAGCAGTTATGTTATTTTTCCAAAGCCACGGCCCAGCTCGCTTGGGATGATTACCAAGATTTTCACCTCTGCGAAATTGATCGCTTGCAAAGTATTGATCGCCTCAAACTTGGGGCTGAGCTTTCCAGTTTAGTGAAGCAAGATTCAATCCCTTCCCTTGATCGCGCCAAACTTATGTATGTTTTTAATCTGTTAATGGATAAGCTTGGGGCGTTGCATAAGGTGGATATTGAGCCGTATTTAAAAAATCGAGCGGATGGCTCAACAGACGGCGCGTCTTTACAGGATGAATTACCCTTAAAAATTGGCGATCTAGCCGAAGTAATAGAACTATCAGCGGCTTATGATCGAATCCATAGCGCTTGTGCAGAGCAAGTGAGTAAGGATATGGTGTTTGAGTCTGGACTTAATGTTCGTAGTGGTGAGCTTGAGTTTTCAGATGTTAAGTTTGCTGATGTTGCTGGAATTGATGAGGCTAAGCTTGAACTCACAGAAGTCGTGGACTTTTTAAAACACCCAGAAAAATTTCAAAAAATGGGCGCGCGAATTCCTCGAGGCGTTTTACTTGAAGGCGGGCCAGGTGTTGGTAAAACTCTTTTGGCAAAAGCCGTTGCCGGCGAGGCAGGAGTACCATTTTTATCAGTAAGTGGCCCGGATTTTGTTGAGAAATATGTGGGTGTTGGTGCCTCTCGAGTTAGAGAATTATTTGATCAAGCTCGTGCTCAGGGCACTTGCATCATCTTTATTGATGAAATTGATGCTGTAGGTCGAGCCAGAAGTGAGGATCCAAGTGGCGGCGCCCAAGAGCATGATTCAACATTGAATGCCATGCTGGTGGAAATGGATGGTTTTGGTCGAGACAGTAATATTATTGTGATCGCCGCCACTAACCGAGCGGATTTACTGGATGCAGCATTGACTCGGCCAGGCCGCTTTGATCGAAAAGTTGAAGTGCCTTTACCTGCAATTGCGGGGCGTGAGGCGATCCTAAAAGTGCATGCTAAAAAAGTACCGCTTGATCCATCCGTTGATTTGAAAGTGATTGCTCGATTAACTGGTGGCTATTCTGGCGCTGAACTGGCCAATTTAGTCAATGAAGCCACCCTTATTGCCATTCGTAATGATCACGATCTTGTGACTGCCGGTGATTTTGAACAAGCTCGGGACCGAGCCATTATGGGCGCGTACATGCCTGGTTATCAACTGACTGTCAAAGACAAAGCTATGACTGCCTACCATGAAGCAGGTCACGCGCTTGTGGCGCATCACATGGATGGAGGTAACGAAGTCTTTAAAGTGACTATCGCACCAAGGGGCAATAGTTTAGGGTCAACCCATTATATGCCCGAACCAGAAAATGGCAGTATTAATCGTAAACAACTTTTTGCTCGTTTAGCGTCCCTTTTAGGCGGGCGACTAGCTGAAAGCGTGTTTTTCGGTGACGATGAAGTGACTACCGGCGCTTCTAGTGATTTATATCGAGCGTCTCAATTAGCACGTAAAATGGTCGCAGAATGGGGGTTCTCCGATAAAATAGGGCCATCGAATCTTCAGTATCAAGGTCGGCAGATGTCTATATCTGGTAAATCAGCGGAATTAATTGATGATGAGGTAAGAGTATTGCTTGGTAAAGCTAATGACGCGGCCAAAGCGATTATTATTGAGCATCGTGACCAAATGGACGCTATGGCGACCATGTTGCTTGAAAAAGAAACAATAGACGCCGCTGATATGCGACAAATTGTAACGTAGTTCGCTTTAAAAGCCCTCCTGGTTGCGCAATTGCCACACGTCTGGATATTTAAGGGTGTTAAAATGGAATTTGTGTTTAATAATAAAAAGGAGACGGTGAGGGTGATCAATTTTTTTCCACCAGGCGGGGTGTCTAACCCTGATCTATTAATCAAAGATCCATTTCGTAATGATGAAGTTTCTGCGGCGCGAGATAAAAAACTCAAAGAGTATTTTGGCGAAGGTTTCGAAGGTAAAAACATCGAGCAATTTTTTGTAGCCTTTGCTGAAATTTACTACGATGAAGACTATTTAAATGATACTGCTTTATTTTATGATTATATTGAATGGCCGCAATGGAAAGATGCTATTTTAGATGGTAAATTTTCAGTGCCAAACATAACGACCAATGCTGGTATGGCAGAAGCCCGGCGTATTATGTTAGAAGATAAGCGTTAAGTTATAACTTTAAACTTTGATCCAACCAATCACTAATGGGCAGTTAACACTGCCCATCGTCAGTTATGGCCCCATCCAACGAAATCTTAAATTCTGTACCCTTGCCACGTTCTGATTCAATACTAATATTCCACCCGTAATGATCACAAAATCGTCGAACAATAGACAAGCCTAATCCAAAGCCTTTGGTATTCTCATGATGATCTCGTGAAAATGGCTGAAACGCATGTTTTAAAAATTCTGGGTCAAACCCTATGCCTGTATCTTTAACCATAAAGTAACAATCCGTGGTGGAGAGCACTACCTCACCTTCATCAGTATAACGCAAGGCATTGGCAACCACATTGGCAATAACAACCCTTAATACGGAGCGAGGCGCATAGATAGTCCACTCTGATTCGTGTGTTACTGTTAATTGAACATTCTTATGATTGAAAGCCGCAGAAAGTTCCTCAGCAATTTCATCAAGTAGTTCATTACAGTTAATGCGCTCGTTTGGCACTTGCTGATAGTCCTCGCGAGCGAGTAGTAGCAATTCTCCAATCAATTTACGCATATCATAGCTTGCTTTAAATGCTCGCTCTAAACTTCGATTCATGCGTTTGCTGTATTTATTATCTTGGTCATCAACGAATGCAAGGTCGCAATTTTTCTTAAGAATATCCAAACTGCCTCTAATAACGGCGAGTGGTGTACGCAGTTCATGACTTGCATCTCGAGAAAAACGTTTCTCTCGTTCCATTGAACTTTGAATTCGGTCTAATAATTTTTGTGCTTCATCATAAAGGGTCATAATTTCCGTGTCTTGAAAATGTACTGATTCTGGCACGGTTAATTGAGTTGGTTTACTCACGTCTATAGATTCAAGCTGTTTCGCTAACTGGCTAATAGGTGACACTGTAGAGACAAAAAGACGTTGAGTGAGCCAAGACAATAAGTAAAGGCCAGCAAGAGAGATTACCAGTGGAATCACACCAAAGAAAAAACTAAGTTCTGTGATTTGTTCTTCATTAATTATAAGGTACAGCCGTTTTGCTTGTCTTTCACTTACATGTACCAAACGATTGACACCTTCAACGGTGAGGCTATGAAAGCCCAAGGGCAAATCAATTAAATACTGAGGGATAGCTGCCTTGTGAGGCTTATCCTCAATAACTTGACCAGGTATCGCTGTCTCTAAAGTTTTATGATTTTTAAAATACCCGATCATGTTTAAAGTATGAGGCAGTGGATGCTGAGAATCTAACGCTTTTTGTTCCCAGAAATACGTTGCCTCGGATTCTAAAGCAGCTCGTAATAAAAACTGCTCCATGACAGCTGCGGTAATAAAAACACCAAGTAAAGTAGCGATCGCTATAGCGATCATTTGGATCACATTGGCTCTTAATAGTTTATTTTGCAGAGTCATGAAGTGTCAACCAGTCTATTTTTATTATAATTTTGCTTTGGATGAAGATTTTTCTTCAATTCGTAGCTGTAAATAGCTTTGGCAAATAGGGGAAAGATAATAGCCCAACTGACAAACAAAAGTAAAGCAAACTCAAATTGAGACTCTTGAGGAATGTCTGCAATACCAAGCGCCGCGCCGCCCCAATAACTTGATGGCCCACTAGCACCAGCTAATAGACCACTAATGACAGGCTTATCTTTCATCCAGCCAAGTGAATGCCGAAAATCATAACCTAAACAAAACCATAAAGTAATAAGCCAAAGTGGACATGTCCAGACAAATGGCCAATTGATAACATGTTGTATGAGGCCGAGATAAATCCAAAGGGTGTCCAACACAATGCCAATGACTAAAAGACTTACCGCAGCGACGAAATCAACGTGGTCATATATTTTACTCAATCGATGCAAAGCAAAAAAAATAAAAATCCAAAGACTGCATAGCCACGGCCATGTCGCAATATGCACAGATGATAGTATCGTTGACCACCACACTACCTGCAGTAGTATGATATGGCCAACAGCAGGTTTAAGCAGCATATAATCTAAACCTTGTTTGAGAAGTGAGCCCACATTGTTTAGGGTTTAGAATATAATCGCTTATAGTGAGTCGTCATTATGTGTATAGCTAAATGTGAAAAAAGTTCAATTTTCATGATGTAAAGCGTGATACTAAAACAATTTGCGGCGAGATCGGCGAATACTGACTGGTGGATCAATCTCTTTCGGATGAATTTCGCCTAGATCAGCCGGATGTTTCAAAGGGATGCCGTTTTCATTGAGAATAAGCCGGTTCCAGTAGCGCGAGGAAATAGTATTAAAACTATTGGTTGCATAACGTCGACCAAGTTCTTTGGCATTATCCACATTAAAAGGCCGTAAGGTGCTACTAAAAGTAATGTCCATTATAATTCTTTCCAACGCATCTCGCCGCGCTTTCTCTGGAAACAATAATGAGTTAATTGGTTTTATATCAGGATTTTCTGGTTTTTCAATTCGAAGATTTAGCATAAAATGCCGACGGCCGATGTAAAAAGCCCAGTAATAAATTGCATCCATCTGAGTATGAGCCGACATGAATAAGGCTTTTTCACATTTGAAATTTAAATTATATTGATCAGTAATTTTAAAAACGTAAGGAAAGCTTTCGTTAAGCCTGTTTTTAAAATGAGCAATAATAGCAATGAGATTAGCTGTCATATCATGCACTAAATAGAATTCAGCTGGATTTGGTCCAAAGCCCATGTTTTTACAAGCAGCAATTGCTAAAATCTGACCAATTTCATCGTCAATATTATATTCTTTACAAGTTCTGTGGACCGCCGAACGAATAGTCTCAGTCGGTGCGCCGATAAAATCGCTCCGACTTAAGGTATGCAGGCCCATTTGTTCAAAGTTCCAGTACGGCAGGCCTTCGCCAAATGAGAGCAATTGATCGGCATCAATACACACCCAGGTTTTTTTGACCTCATAGGTATTAGGTCGAGGTATACGGCGTTTATGCCGTACCCAGCCCTCTAAAAAACCGGGCTCGAGAAAAAGTCTTGGGATCATACACGTACCAGTCCGCTTACAGTGTTAGTCGTAAAGTCGACGAAACCTTTGTCGACCTTGAGCAAAAGGTGAGGGTGTGGTATTGATCTCAACTGTCTGCCCTTTGTTAGAGTTTCCTATAATAACATCACGTTGCGCCGTGCCTGCAAGGCTTATGTCATTGATACCTGTTTCTTTGAACACCACTGCATCTATATTACTCTTGTCATCATTTTGAATCGGCGTAAACTTGTTGTCTAAAAATAATGCCCGATTAAGAGAACTGCCGTTCACAGGGTTGACTTTTAATATCGCAGATGACGCTGATTCACCGCCACATACATCTTGAGAAGTTGTGCTTAATAGCACTGTGAGTTCGCCAAATTCAAGCTGGGGCTGAGTTAATACTTGAAAGCCAGCGGCTGGTCCAGTCAAGCTAATGGCCCAACCCTGTACATTATCAGGCTCGATTTGTGGTGGCTTTAATTGCCAACCTTGAGCGCTGGCGCTAAGGCTTATGGCTTTTAAGTTGGCGTTTGAGGTTACTCGTGAGCCATTGTCAAAGATACCGTACAAGCCATGTTGAGTAGCGCCTTTAGTGTCTGGCGTTATATTTTGTCCAGTGCCTGTGATCACAAGTAGAGCGTCTGAACCTGGGTAGCGCATAACACTTGGCCTGGTGGTGATTGGCGCGCCATTGGTAGAAAACAAAGGTTGAGGTCGTTGGCTTGTACCATACTTGCTGCGCCATTGGCTTGGTTGTTGATCGCGCACATCGAAGGCGTAAAGATTGCCATAAAAATCACCGGCGTAAATCACGTCAACGATTCCGTCTTGATCTTGATCGATAAGTGCAGGTTCTGCCATACCATTCGGACGATCAGCTTTGAGCGGGTCTTGCTGTAAACCGATATTGGTGTCTAACTGACGAATCATCTCGCCAGTTTCGATATCGAGAATAATAAGTGCAGCCTGGCCTGATGCACTGTTATAGCCATTAGCAAGTACTGCAGCCCAGCGGCCATTTGCCAAGCGACCGATTGCAGGCCTTGCATAACTAAAGCCTAGGTCAGGGTTGTTCACTGGATTAGTGCCTTGATTTGAATATTCCCAAAGCACTCGATCAGTAGCTGCGGCGCCACTAAAATCATCTGGGTTAGTGACATCGAGAGCGACATAGCCACTTGCTCCATAACGAAATCCTGCAGCTATTACAGTGCGCCAATCTTTCGCTTTTGCAAAGAACACATCTTCAGCTACTATAGAGCCATCCATTTTGCTCGTGTATGCCTTACTTACTCTTGGCAGGCTGGCATTCATTAGCGCATCTGGTAAATAGCTTAATAATTCTTGACCTGTAGCTACATCAAAACCCCGCAACAAGCCTCGATTATCGCCCACATACACCATTTCACGTTTTAAGTTTGCAAGTTGTCGTGTTTTAAACTCAATATAGCCGTCTTGAACATCGTCTCTTTGGCTACTTTTATCTCGAGCAGGTTGGCCAACAAATGTTGGATTTGCATGCACTAAAGCACCAATAGGCGCGATTTGTAAATCATTTAACCACTGTGTAGCGGCGTTGAGTTGATTGTTGCCTGCCTCATTTGGAAAGAGCTTATTTCGCTGGGCTGGCGTCAACTTGGCTGCACCATTGCCTTGGGATAGAAGTAAGCCTGTATCTGTTACTGGATCAAAACTGAGCAGTGAGCGAACGTTATTAGCAAAGCGATTATTACCTTGCAAACGAGAAGTAGACCAGCTAGGCACTTTGCTTAACTGACCAGTCGCAGGTTTTGTAGGATAGCTTTCCAAAATCCCGGTATTGGTTGCAACATCATAGCGGCTTAAAATAAAAGCATTGTCTTGATCAAGTCGACTTGAGCGTAAAGTGCCACGAGCGCCAGAGGCGTTAAGCTGACTAATCGATGCAAAGATATCACTTAATTCTTCAATAAGAATTGATGGATCAGCACTGGAAGTAAAAAAACCATTTGAGTTGTAAGCCGCGTGCCAGAGATCGTCAATTCTTGCCAGTAGATCCTTGGGATTACCTGTGTTTGGATTGCTAAGAGGATTACCCCAGCTGTCATTACTCTTTAATGCTGGCTCAGGCCAGCAATTTTGATCATCAGCTTGTAAATTGCCAAACGGCCCGAAAGTAACGCCAATAGTGGACATGTGCTGATAATTAGGTGGTGTCTGTGCTGGGCATTTTGAGCGAGCCAAAGCAAAATCATTGATTAAATTCGGTGCTAAGTCTCGTTCAAAGTAATAGGTTGCGATATCTGCAAGTGTTGTATTGCCATAAGGGCCACGAATGTTATCACCATCGCGATCGCCGCGAGCTTGTCCTCGATAGGTCTGTTGATCATTCCAAAAGCCATCTGTGAGCATCAGGGCATAATTAGCTTGGCATGATTGCACTATAGGTGATCGAGTTCCGGCAGGCTTGCCTTGAAAGTATTGGCCAGCTCGATCGAGCGCTGTTGCCATGGGCGTACTGGCAGATTTTTGCAAATAGCCAAATAAAGTGGTGAGCAAATGTGTATTATGAGCACCAAGATTTAACCCATCTCTTGGAATAGCCACAAATTGATCATTATAGTTATTGGTAAAATCCAAGCCATATCTAAAATTAGGAAAAAGCTCAATGAGCTGCGCCACTACATTGCGCAAAGCAAAGGATCGTCGTCGATGGTATTGATACCAGTTAGCAATGTTTTGTTGTTCGGCTTTTATATCTCGACCAAAGGGTGAAGCCCAGCTAGTAACAGCTTGTTGGCCCTTAAAGCATTGCACGTAGTCATCTGCTGTCACATTGTTTGTACCATTACACGCACCAGTATTTTCAGGCTTGAAACGATAGCTATTAATGAGGATGCTATTACTGCTGACGCTGTAAAGATCATAATTATCCCAAAGATCAACTATACCATTTGGTGTGGCATTGGCATTGGTTGCAGTGGGTTGATTACCAGTGAAGCCAGCTGAATCTTGCCAGACGGCAAATTGGAAGTCTGATGTGCCAAGGTTTCGAGTGATTTGATAGCCAATTTGAGTGGAGTCTGCATGTGACCGCGCTCGGCTAAAATTGGCATTTGGATAACCAGGCCATGGTTGATACTGAATTTGCGGGTTGTAATATATTTTGTTGAAATCATTGGAGAGTATGCGCCAGTCTGACTTGAGAACATCTTGGTTCTTAAAGATCTTGCCGTCTCGACATCGACTGGACCAGGCATTATCTCGATTGTCCCACATATAAGCAAATGTAAAACCATTGCTGCAGCGAGCACTTATGTCTGAGCTTACATAAAGACCATCACCGGCAAGGACTGCGCCAGGTAAGTCACTTAAGTAACTGCCAAGATTCCACTGGCCGGACACCATGATTTCCCAATCGATGGAAATAGAGTCATCTACCATAAAGAGCACATTTGGTTGCAGGTTACTGCTAACGTCAACATGGCTTAGATCTAGCGGTTGAGCCTGGCCAATTTGGCTCAGGCTAAGGCAGGTAGTGGCCAGTAAAAATGCGTAAGTGTAATGTTTGGGAGTGTAATGCTTGGGAGTGCTCTTACGAAGAGCGTCATGAGTATGTGTCATAAGTCTACCTTTTATTCGAATCTGAACTCTGGTAGACGGACTCATTTTTAATGAGTGACCTAGCGAAAGGTTTTAGCGACCACTGTTCGCACGCGACTTGTGCCTTGCGCTCCACCTTCACTAAATGCTGTGACTTGATAGAGCACTTTACTTGGCGCTGCGTAATGATCTCTTGCTTGACCTAGGTCGCTACCAGAAAAGTCTTCTGTATATTCTTCTATTACAGAATAGGCGGTTTGCGCGATTGTTGCCGAAAGATTGCGTGTATATTTGTTGGCATAGGTCTGCCACCATTGAACTGGCTGTCGGGTCCAGTCAATGGAGGACTGAGTTAAGGCATCTTGCGTCACCATTAAATTAAATTCGCTGGTATTGTTTTGCCAAACTGTGCCATCAAGCAATTGGCTGGAATTGATCGGCACAGCTCGTACTTTTGACACAACATCTGGTCGACTAGTCTGTTCAAGAATGAGTTGCTCTGTAGCTGTTAACCCATAGTCTGCTAGGGACTCGGCTTGCAACTGAGCTTTATAGGCACTGTTGGTTTTATGGTTAGTTAATACGGTTTCAGTGAGTTGATTACCAATGACAAAAAGCAGCAGCAAAATACCGAGAACCGTTGGTAAAACAGCGCCTGTAGAATTAGATGGTGATTGTATTTGTGGTCTCATTGATAAAACTCCTGATATTAATTATAGATTTTATATTTTTATTGTTCGAGTCGACTATTTTTATTGATTTTTTGCTAAAAAATACCGATTGGTGTTGGTGTAAAAATACTGATCGTTGAAAGTAAGCGCATTAAATCCGGTTAATTTAATGGTAGAAATAGCGTTTTCAGCTCGAGTTTTATTTTGGCTGCGGACTACTAATTGCACCTGAACACTTTTTATGTCATCTGCTTGACTATCGGTGGCTAGAATGGTTTTGGCTTGAGTTCCTGAAAAGCTGCGAAGCTTTAAAGCGGCCACTGGCTGAGCAATAATAGTCGCCTCGCCAAAAGCAATTTCATTTTGATAAACCTGGCATAACAGTTGGTCGCCTTGCGTGTAGAATTCATACCAGGTTTCTTGGTCTGAAGTGGCGGTCACTGTTGGTATCGTCTCACCGTTGCAGGCTCGAAGTGGTCGCTCGGCATCGCCTTGCAGACGAACTAATAAGGTTTGACTGTTGGTGCCACTAATTCGAAGAACCTGTCCCTGATTAAACCGATCGTTTGCTTTGAAAATTGTGCTTTTGGGGATGTTGCTGTTTACTTCTGTGGTGTAGCCAGCATGTTCAATACTGTGTCGAATGAGATGTAATGCATTTCGTGATTCAGTTTGAGCATTTAAAACACTGGTCGCTAACTGTTCTGATTTTTTTGTTGAATAATAAAGATTAAACGACAACGCTAATAAAATTGAACCAAGTAATAAAGATACCATTAGTTCTACAATTGTAAAACCCTGACACTGTACACTAATCTTGGTGATTGATGGACGTCTACTTTTATAAATGCTACTGCTCATGACTTTTTACTCTCGGTTATGGTTTATGATCTACTTTAATTACAACGAGACGCTGGCGACATAGACACGACAAGTCTTAGCGTCGTCATCGGTCAAAGGGCAGGCGCTTGAGGATTTTTCTTGTACAGGGCCTTCCCAAGAAATAGCCAACATAATTTGATTGTCCACCCACCACGTTTTGTATTGAGCTTCTGGTAATAAATCTTTAGCTTCTTGCGACCATTCAGTAATATCAAGTCTTGCAATTTCCAGTGGGTTACACCCGAGATCACAGTCAGCTGTATTGGTTATAGCCGTGTCAGAATTGAACTGATAGAGCGCTTGGTTACTTAGAGTGGCATTGGTTTTTATGCGAGCTAACAGTGCTTGGCCAAGGTAGTCGGCACTAACTTCATAGCGAATGCTGTTGGTTTCTTTCATAGAAAAACTGCTCATTGTTAAAACGCTAAAGCCAGCAATAGAGACTAAAAGTAAGGCTACAAGCACCTCAATAAGGCTTATGCCAGATTGCTGTCTAATGTTTATTTTTTTTATGCTAACGGCTAATCTTTGACTATTGCTACGTGGCTTCATTTTTACAGTTCTCACTTCTTGTTGTTATATCAAAACTAGCGTTATTATTAATATTTGCTTTATTAAGCTCTAAAGTGCTGTGATATGGTTGATAGGCATTACAAATAGTGACGATACCTTTTGCATCGTCAAGGTTATCTATAAATCCCTCGCCATTAATCACAATCTTACTTTTACTGGTAATGTTTTCAAATTGAATATTGAGTCCAGTTGTATCCGGTTGAAAAAAACGCACTGCTTGAATTGCGGCGCTTGGATTTTGACTGTTCGATTGAAATAACGTCCAACCTTTGGTCCAATCTTCGCTGAGACAATTGTCTTCAGGGCTGCCAGCACAAAGCGCTGTTGAAACCGTTAAATGTCGAGCATAGTCTTGGCCGTATTGGATAGAATCAGCCAGAGCTTGACTTGCCGCGTCAACTTGTTGTCTTTGTTTAACACCAGAATCATTACCTGTTGCATACATTAAAATAATGCCCAAAATACTAAGAGTAACGAGCAACTCTACAAGGGTTAAGCCTGTAGAGCTCTCAAAAGCGGTATATTTTTTCATTTTTTTTCTTCTTTTATGCCGTTGTTATTATTATGAGGTATAAGCCTGGGCTTATTTTTATACCAATTTTATTATTATGCTCTTCTTATTATTCTTTTTTCTTCTTCTTGTTATGGGGCCAGTCTACCAAAAAATACTGATAGATCACTCCGGATTTAGTGACATCTTGTTATATTGTGTTGATTAAATTTTTAAATCTATAAAGGTTGCAATATGGCCAGTGGAGGGTTAAAACAAACGCTGTTTTAGCGCATTTAGCTATTCTCTAGTCAATAGGCTTCGTCACGTGAAAGTTAGTTAAAATTGGTTAGGCTACTTCAAGTTTAATTTGAGTGTACGTTAACTAGTTCACATCCATAAACGGTCTTTTTCCGCCACAACTTTGTTGGTACTGTGCTCAAATCCTCGAGTACTAGGTGTACACTGCGGTTTTGCGCGCAGTACCGCCTTGTTGTGACAA
>Ga0115546_1001918_pt1 | contig 12489 bp, 20 predicted proteins | sample COGITO_mtgs_1004_FD_87186 | JGI IMG/M metagenome (GOLD analysis project Ga0115546, IMG submission 87186) | Pelagic marine microbial communities from North Sea - COGITO_mtgs_100413 | ecosystem: Environmental > Aquatic > Marine > Epipelagic | place: Germany:Helgoland, sampling site Kabeltonne...
CATGTGTGGCCAAGCACTCATATGAGATGCTGGCTTGTCTGAGAACTTACCAACTAGAATAGCAATACCGATTTTGATATCAGTATGTGGCTCTAGTTCTGTAAAGTATTGAAAGTTATTTGTCTCCATAGCCTGCTGATGCGTCTTTGTATTCCATTGGCTTTTCAGTGTCGCCATATCCAAACTTACTGATATAGTTGTCTAAGCTACCGAGGTATGCAACTGCATCAAGTAGGTTGTCTTGTTTGTAATTGTAAGAATGGCGGCTTAGCTTTAGAGCTACTAAGGCTGCATACATATCAGCACCAGTAAATGGTTTGCCAGTCATACCTGCTGCGATCATTGCAGCTCTACGCATGCCTTCTTCGAAAGGTCCGTACATGCGTTCTTTTTCTTCAGAGCGTTGATTGATAATCTTGTCTGCTTCTGCGAGAATGTTTTCGATATCCATATAGTTAACTTTAATAAGTGTTATACCGCGATTTACGGGTTTTGTTTCAATGTGTTTAGGCCACCAAAGAGCGGAGTAACTCGTTCCATTCCAATTGGAGCTTCTTCATTAACCCATTCTTCACGGCCTGGAGTAACTCCTAATATCTTAATATGTGATCCGCCTAACATCATATTAACTTTCTTGATTGCATGCTCAGCATCTTCTGCCATAACGCAAGCTGCGTAGTCAGTCTTCTTAGAGAAGTTTCTTTCCATTAAGGTAGCATCCTTATAATGGAGGTAATAAATTACAATTGGTTTCATATTATGAGTTTAAAAGTTCAGAACATCCAATAGAGTTTGCAAACGCAGATACAATACATTCAAGCTCTTCTATATCACCTAGTGTTGGATTAGCAATATTAAAATCAAACTGAATCGTACTACCTCTAGAAACCTTTGGATTTTTACTAGCAAATGATTCACAATGCGTAGTCATATCAGAGATAACGCTTTCTAGGTTGTCTGTTGAATCAACAAACTGTTCTAGCAAACGCATCTTAGAATGAATCTTAATACCGAGTATACTTTTATTTCCAGTAAACATCACTAATTCAATTCCAGCGTATCTAAACTTTTCAGTATCTGGATGTGAAGCACCTACATAAAGATAGCGTCCTTCTGCTGGTTTACTACGTCTATTCTTGAATGATAAAGAATCCATGATATGCTGACCATATTCTTCTAGTTCACCTAGCTTAATAGTCTTCTTAGTTTTCTTTTCTTCAGCACCATATACATCAGCGTAGTATCCACTGTCGTTAAAACGTAAATGAACTGCATATCCATTATCCATCTTTTGAATATCCTCAAGATAAGCCGCATCAAACTCTTTAAATGCAATAGCAAATGTATGTACATTCCCATCACCATATTCTAGCTCTAGCTTCTTAGTTTTACCAAGTATTTGATAATGGTGGTCGTCATCCCACTTACCGTTACCAGACTGTGACATTACTTCAAAATAGAAAAGTTCATCTTCGTTTTGGAATGTTAAGTCAGCACGTTTAGTAGTTGAAGTACCGATTCTGACTTTGTGTTCTAAAGTTCTATCGATACCTTGTATAGGATTAAAATTACAAGCTTCTAAGACTGCATTCATTTCTTCTTCACCAAAGAACTTGTCTACGAATTCAACTTCGCCTTTAGCACCATATGCTTTTATAACATCAGTGAGTGAGTGATCTTCGTGTCTTTTACCTTTTGAATATCTTTTCATATGCTCTTGTTTTAATTACAGTACTAATATAACAAAAAAGCCTGAGACTAAAAAGTCTCAGGCCAATTATTTTGCAATTATTTTGTGGTATTATAATATCTTATCTTCTGATTACCTCATCAATAATACCGTAATCAAGAGCTTCATCAGCACTTAACCATAGATCCCTGCTTGCATCAGCTTTTACAACCTCTGCATCTTTGCCACAGTACTCACCAAGTAGTACGAATAACTCGTGGTTAACTTTCTGCCACTCTTGCCAATCGATTTCTGCATCTTGAATGTTTCCACGGAAACCTCCAGAAGATTGGTGTAACATTGTTTTAGAGTGTCTTAGAGAAGCACGCTTGCCTTTTGTACCTGCACCTAGTAGAACAGAACCCATTGAAGCAGCCATACCAGTATTAACTGTACGAATATCACACTTAATGTATTCCATAACATCTACCATAGATAGACCTGATTTTACAGAACCTCCAGGTGAGTCAACGTGCATTGTAATATCTTCCTTAGAAGTATTATCCAAGAACATTAATTGTGCTTGTACAATAGTTGACATCTGATCGTTTACTCCTCCAGCAACCCATAGGATACGGTCTCTCATTAATCTTGAGAAGATATCCATCTGTGTAACTCTCATCTCGCGCTCTTCAAGAATGTAAGGAGTCATATTTGATTCAATCTGTTGTTGAGCGTATTGCAAGTTCATTGAGCTTAGATTGTGATCGCTCATTGCATATTTCTTAAATTCGTTAGAGTAGTCCATCGTTTACAATTTTAATTAGGTCATTTACTAGGGAGCATGTTTCGTATTCTTCAATATCTGTGAAGTATTCCATGCATTTGTTTAAGGATTTTGAGTATCCTTCCGGGCCGAGTTCCATGTCGTATTCGACTCCACTCTCATCAACTAAGATTGCAAGTGGCTCTCCTGCTGGAAGTCTATTTTCTACAGTCTCAATCATGAATGTAATGATTCTTCTGTAAAATTCATCGTGGTTCGTCATCAGCTCTAGCTCAATATCTTGAACAGTACCAATAGAATCAATATGAAGTCTTGGGATGTGTGCGTCGTCTATGTAATCGTCGCTATAAAAGTCTTCCATTATGCTAGTACGTATTTATGTAATAATTTTTTGTAGTCTTCTTGCTTTGAATCTTCATTATCTGCTAATTCGTTTACAGAATCTATAAACTCTTGGCCATAGTCTGTAATACTATATTCACCGTTCTTAATTTCAAACATTGGTAAACGAACATTAACCATAACACTATCAAGCTCTTCATTGATTTCAGGCTCCGATATAATGCTATTAGCTAACTCAAAGTGTCTTTCATAGAAGTGAATGTTATCAGCACAATGGAAGTATGTTCCATAATCTAAATCAGGATAAGTCTTCTGTAGTTCCATTAGAACGTGCTGGTAGACGAATGAAAAGAATGGTGCATCAAACGTAAGACCATAGAAGATATCGTTAGAACGCATCTGAACCTTCATGTTAAGTTTGTTATCACGGATAAAGAAGTTTAAGTACATTGTACATACAAAGTCTTTATTACCTTCAAACTGATACTTAGGTTGGTTTAAGAATGCAATTGCTTGACGAGTATTCTTATCTGCTTTAAGAGAGTCAATAACCCACTCTAGTTGCTCATTAAAAATAAGTGAACCGTAGTTAGAATTGATTTCATTAGTTCCAGGGTTTGTAATACCTTTCCAGAATCCAGAAAACTTAGAGATGTAGTCGATATCACGATCGCGTTGTAAGTACCATGCTAATTCACCTGCGAAATACTTGTAGTTAAACTTACGGTTATCGAAGTTAGCAATAGTAAACTTAGGATCGAACTTACGTTGGTCGATGGTTAACTCTCTAACCTGCATATCGCGAGGTTGAGAGAGTTGACCGTTATCGGTAATGTCGTTAATGATATCTTTGAAGATGTTGTTGAACATATTATTGTAGTATTGTAATCAAGTATTATATGATTATTTTACAGAAAGTTTCTCAGAACCTTTCTTATGTGATACAGAATATACCTTATCTCCAGCTACAATAGCCTCTTCCAAGATTCCATCTGCTAAAATATCTTCAACATATTTTTGGATAGCTCTTTTTAGCGGTCTTGCACCATATGCTGGATCGTAACCTTCTTTTACCAAGAACTCTTTAGCTGATTTAGTAAACTTAAGACGGATATCTTGTTCAAACATACGCTCGCGAACTTGATCTAGTTCAATATCTACAATCTTAATCATATCATTACTTGATAGTTGATCGAATAAAACAATCTCATCTAAACGGTTTAAGAATTCTGGAGTAAACTTAGACTTAAGCTCTTTGTTTACAATAGACTCCATCTTTGCTTTTTCATTTGCAATGTTAGAGTTACTAGAGAATCCAATACCAGATCCAAAGTCTGCAGCTTTCTTAGCACCAACATTAGAAGTCATAATAATGATTGTGTTAGTGAAGTCGATTACACGACCTAAAGAATCTGTAAGACGTCCATCATCAAGAACCTGCAGAAGCACGTTGAATGTATCTGGGTGAGCCTTCTCTATCTCGTCGAATAGTATTACAGAATAAGGCTTGCGTCTCACAGCCTCAGTCAGTTGGCCACCATCTTCGTGTCCAACATATCCCGGAGGCGCTCCGGTTAAACGAGAAACATTAAACTTCTCTTGGTATTCTGACATATCGATGCGAATCATGTTTTCATCAGAACCAAACATCTGGCGAGTAAGAGCTTTAACAGTCTCTGTTTTACCAACACCGGTTGGACCTAAGAACATGAACGAACCGATTGGTTTTCTGTGTGATGAAACTCCAACACGAGCTCTCTTGATTACAGCAGCCAAAGCATCAACCGCAGTATCTTGTCCAATGATTTGAGACTTAAGTTCTCCAGCAAGTTTGACAAGCATCTTAGACTCATCACCTGAAAGGCGTGACATTGGAATTCCAGTCTGCTGTGAAATAGTTTCTGCAATAACATCAACATCGACTTGCTTCTTGTTATCTCTTAAAGACTTCTCCCACTTAGCAATAGCATCATCATACTTCTTACGCTTCTGCATTTCTTCATCTCTGAAGTTAGCTGCCTTTTCGTAATCCTGCTCAGAAACACTCTTAAGCTTTTCTTCTTTTAATAGTTCAGCTTCAGTCTCAATCTTCTTGATAGCAGTTGGAAGCTTTACTTCTTGGATGTGTAGTTTTGCACCAGCCTCGTCCATAAGATCGATAGCCTTGTCCGGTAGTTCACGAGAAGTGATGTAACGGTCAGATAGTTTTACACAAGCTTCAATAGCTTCTTCTGTATATTCTACTGCATGGTGCTCTTCGTACTTATCCTTAATACGACCTAAGATGTGAATTGTATCTTCTACTGATGGAGCTTCTACAAATACTTCTTGGAAACGACGAGTTAATGCACCGTCATCTTCAATGTTCTCACGGTATTCGTCTAAAGTTGTAGCACCAATACATTGTACTTGGCCACGAGCTAAAGCTGGCTTAAGAATGTTTGAAGCATCTAATGAACCGCTAACTCCTCCAGCTCCAACGATTGTGTGGATTTCATCAATGAATACAATGATCTCTGGATTAGCTTTAAGTTCATCTACAATGTTCTTCATACGCTCTTCAAACTCACCACGGTATTTAGTACCTGCGACAATGATAGTCATATTAAGAGAAACTAGGCGCTTACCAATTAGTGTTCTTGCTACCTTGCCTTCAACAATACGCTGAGCAATAGCTTCAATGATAGCAGTTTTACCAACACCTGGTTCACCTAGAATGATAGGGTTATTCTTTTTGCGTCTTGCAAGAATCTGACAGATTCTAAGGATTTCAGCATCTCTACCAATGATAGTATCAATCTTTCCGTCCTTAGCCATTGCAGTTAGATCCTCACCGAACTGATCGATGAAGGGTGTTTTAGCACCTTTGCGATTTGGGGTTTTCCCCGTGTTTTCAAATGGATCGCTTATTGGCATATCTCTTTTAATTTTATTTACATCTATTATATGTGAAAACTTAGATAAGTTTCTTAATAATATCTATTTAACAATGTGGTCCGCGGCACAAATTGCTGGCAGCAGATCTGGTTTAATATTTGCTTTGATTCCAAGAGATTCAACATATCCTCTAGCGGCAGCGACTAACTTATTAGATCTCATATTAGGATCTGCGTTTAAGTCTAAGTCGATGTTATCAACTTCGATTCCGTTCTCTTGTAGATATAGTGCAACCTCAACAGATCTTTCTACTTCTTTCCATAGTCTAGTCCAGAAGTCCTCAATCCTTGGACGAACTCTTTCTTTCTGATAAAGTACATGACATCCAGTAGCACCAATGTGGATTACGATAGTTGTAGCATAGTTAGTCCAATCTGATTTATTCTGACTATCACAGCCTATATAGAGCTTAATATTTTCTTTACCTACTTGGCCAATATATGATTTTAGATATTCTACTAGATTGATTTCTTCGTAGTCGGTGAGTCTCTTGAATATCATATACTAGAAGTTTACGCGTCCTTCTTGGTCGAATTTGTCATGGTATTCAATTATCTTTGCAGCGGCTTCTTCAGCAGAGTCTACGATTCTAAATAGATCGAAGTCTTTTAAGCTCATTCTTCCAGTTGCATTAACCATATCCATTAACCAGTCCATAAGACCAGACCAGTACTTCTTACCTACTAGAACAATAGGTTGTTGGTGGACATGTCCACATTGAATTAGTGTAAGCGCTTCAAATAGCTCATCGAGTGTACCGAGCCCGCCTGGAAAGACTACATATCCCTGAGAATATTTCATAAACATGACTTTACGTGTGAAGAAGTATCTATTCTCCACGCCTACATTAATATAAGGATTCATCTCAGCCTCGAAAGGTAGTTCAATACCTACACCAACAGAAACACCACCTGCTTCTTGTGCACCTTTATTAGCAGCTTCCATGATACCAGGGCCTCCACCAGAGATAACACCTATGTTTGATTCAGCCATTAGCTTACCAAACTTACGTGCTTCTTTATACCATTTATCTTTTTGTGAAGTTCTTGCTGAACCAAAGACTGATACACAAGGGCCTAGCTTATTAAACGTGTCAAAGCCCTTAACGAATTCGCTTTGAATCCTAAGGACTTGCCAAGTGTCTGTTGATTTATCGGGCTTATTGAATTTCATAATCTGAGTATTTAAGTTACTACTATTATACTCAAGATGTATAGAATTGTTTCTAAAAAAGAAAGCCTCAGCAATATGCTAAGGCTTCTTTAGAACAAATATATCATATTGCTGTGTTTCAACCATTTGATATATTAACACAAATTCAACATAGTATATATCATCTTATATTCTATGATTATCAGAATATAAGCATTTTTGTATCTATTAATACTATTTAATATGTTTGGTGTACAATACCATAATGTTATAAACTAAAAAAGAGGGCCGAAGCCCTCTTTGTAATAACTTAATAAAGTAGTATCTTATCCTTTGTGATCTACTTTAGGAATACCTGAATTTTGAGCAATTGCATATACAAACATAAGTAGCATTACAATATTAGAAAAGATTACAGCATACTCGTTAATTCCTTCTGCAAATCCCTGAAAAATGCTAACTGCTAAATATGCAATATAAAAGTACATGTTGTTAGGTGCTTTGAATAGAGCGCGTGAACGTTTCATTAGAGTAGAAAACTGCAGTGCAATACCAATACAAGCTATAATGATTCCAAGTAGAACATAGCCCATAATTCCACTAACAATCCCATACCCAACCATATATCCGCCTGGAAATTGCACAATAGTTGCTACGACCCAACGCCATAGAAATTCGATACCGTTAATAGTATCCGAGAAATTAAATAGTTTTTTTAGAAATTCCATTTTTTTAAATTTTAGTTTTTTTAGTTTTTTGTAATGTTGGCGTACTAACACCTTTCTTACCTACTACTATAGCAGCCATCTCGTTTGCAAATACTATAGATTCATCTATATCTAGAGTCTCTAGATATTTTAAAGTAAACGCAGATACAAAAGTATCTCCAGCGCCGGAAACGTCTATAGTTTCTTGTGGGTTTGGACTATTGTATATCCTACCATTATACATAGTACCCTCCATTCCTAATGTAATTAGGAACTTTTCGGGATATGTTTCTATTAACCTTTGATTGTTTAAAGCTTCAAATTCATTTAGCTTTATAAAATCAACATGTTCTACAATAAAAGGATCTAATACCTTCTTAGAATCTAGTATTGTGAATTTAGAAGATTTTGCAATACTAACAATATCCAGGTTAGATAAGAATCCTTTATCGTAATCACTTATTATAATATTAGTATTATCAAGCTGCTCGATATCACTAGATTTTATAGGATCGCATGGTACGTTTTCACCAGAGTCTACTCTAAGAAACATATGATTACTCCTCTTATCTACATATCTAGTTTTTGTAATTTCAGTTTCCTGGTGGATATGAATGACATTTAGATTAGACATGTCATTTAAGTTTTCAACTACGTTTCCAGACATCCCTTTATTACTATGTTCTATTATAGGTTTTAAAACTACAACAGGAGCTTCTGGGCTTATTCTGTCTGACTTGCCATATATAAACTTATCAGTACAGGTTTCACCTATTACGTATATACTATTCATGGTTCATTATTTTAGTAGATGAATAACCCTCTACTCTATTAAAAAATATTAATTCTTTTGCATGCTCAGATCCTATAACTGTTTTACCTCTATAATCAGATCCAACCATCATATAATCTGGACTTATAGAAGCGACATGTTGTATGAGTTCTTCATCTGAATTAAAAGATACTACTTTAGAAACCCCTTTGATCTTAGATATTAAATACATTCTATCGCTTAATGAATGTAATGGTCTTGTAGGTCCCTTTAATAATGATACCCTTTCATCTGTATCAATACCTACAATAAGATCACCGTACTTAGCAGCTTCAGTTAGAAGTTCTATATGACCCCTATGTATAACATCGAACGTACCGTTTACCCAGATCTTCATATTATTATGCTTGAGAATCTCCTGGAGCAACTCTGTAAGAGTCCTCATCAAAGTGTTGAGTTGATACTTCAAAGATAGTTGCACCTTCAGTAAGAGCTACCATTTGGTGTGGTTGTCCTGGCATTAGATGAATACAATCACCTTCTCTAACTACAGTCTCTTTTTGCTGAGCATTAGTAGTATCGATCCACTTATACAAAAATTCACCACTAGAGATGTACCATGCTTCATCCTTTAAAAGATGGTAATGCATCGAAAACTTCTTATCTTTATTAAAGACTAAAAGTTTACCACAATATAGTTCGTTGTTAATAATCCACAACTCATGTCCCCATGCTTTCTCATGCACATCACCTTTGTATGGTAGGTTACTTCCTTTAATATATTCCATTCGTTATTACGTTTTACGGCCTCCGTGATATTCTACAGCATGCCCTTCAATTACTAATAAATCGTTTAAGCTCATTTTAACAGGTCGACTTTCCTTTGAATCTTCCCATGGTAGAACATTATGATATCCTGTAAATAGAATACCGAGCACCCTTCCATACTTATCTAATCCTTTAGAGTCTAATACAAATTTATTGTCATTAGCTTCTAATAATTCTATCAGTCTACTCTTAGCTTCGTTACCTGCTTTCTTTTCGTTTAAATCTCTAGTCCTTGTTTCAGGACTATCAATTCCATATAATCTGATATTACACTTTTTCCACATATCAAAACCAACGTCGACATTAGCAATGACAGTATCACCGTCCACTACTCTAATAACCTCAGCGTTGTAAATATATGTGTCGTATTTATGCATTGTTATCTAGATTATCTAGATTATCTAAATGATAGTTAAACCTATTTGCAGCTTCTACTAAGTTTTCCTCAGACTCACTATTAGATAAATTATCTATAATAAAGTCTAAATCTTCTTTACTAATGCTAGCAAATACTCTAGCAGCGTTTTCTGCAGTAGTATTAAATGTATCTGCAATTGCTTTTAACATAAACGCGTTTTGATCCGCACTTATTCCATGTGAATTTTCCATTTGTGTATTAATTTATTCTTTTATTATTATATTATATGCGGAACGCCTTACTTTGTTTCTTTTAGAGTCTTGTAAATTAAAGTAAAAACTCGACGATAAAAAACTATAGTTACTCATAATTCACTTAGTTACTCTTATTTAAACTTGCTAAAATTAATCATAGTCTCTAAATATTTCTAAGTTTTTAAAAAAAAGAAATTTTAAGTTTTTAGAATTTTTAATTTATTGCAAGCATGGGAAAAATTTGTTCGCACTAAAATAAAAACCATTTTTCCGTTTTTTTAATTTTTTAATTTTCTAATTAAATCAACCCCGCCGTTACTCCAATCGTTTACTTCCAAGCTAGGAAAATTTTGTTTAGCTAAAATAAAAAACCATTTTTTTAATTTTTTGTTTTTCTGTTTTTCCGTAGCTCTTGTATCGTTCTATAAGTATCTAGCGCAGTATCATATATTACAAATCCACATGCAAGTATACAAGTAGTTAAAGCCGCCAAAATAAATAGCCCTCCTACTTTACTAATACCTTCTAATTCATTTATTAATTCCCACATAATCTTTTCTATATTTTACTTAAGGCCCTTACAGGCCACTCCCCTTGATGCCGTCTTAGTACTTGTAAATCCAGTAGTTCTCACCTTGATGCCGGCCAACAACCCTACCAGTAGCATTAGTAGCCGAAAGGTACGCCGCGGGCGATTGTATCGAGTCATATAGTAACGGTAGTCCAGTTATGTCGTTATATTGAATAACTACGTAGCCTTCGTTAGCATAAGATAACGGATTAGCCTTTCTATTACTTCTATGCCTCTCAGCAAACTTAACGCTGCTCTTCTCTATTTCTAACATAGCTGTAAGAAACTCTGATTCTGTCATAGGCCCTTTTAGATCGGCCGACTGATTACTCTCGTGTGTAATGTTCATTTGATTCCGTTTAATACTCGGCCGACACTATGTCGCCCTTACAGTTGTTATATGGCCTTTCAGGTTTTTGTTTCAAAGGCCCCTGGCCGTTCAGATAGGTAACGATGGCTCTTTCTAAGGGTCTCGTAGTTCTCTGATTTCTCTTAGTACTCTTAGTTCTAATAACGGTTTATAGTATCGGCCGGAAGATCGACCTCGATCTCGGCCTAAGGGCCCTTGCCGTCCAGAGGATTCAGATGGGCTTCCTTAGCGTATTTCTCTGAGGCTTTCTGATTTCTCTTAGTAACTATTAGTTCTACTAGGGCTTTAACAGGTCGGCCACGAGCTTCGCTCTAGTGGCCACTCTCGCGGGGCTAAACTAGGCTCTCCCAGAGGGCCTCAATTTTTTTGCCAGGGCAACATTGCTTTTTCTTAGTGATTTTCTGAGAGTATCGTAGTTCTTTGAGATCTTGTTGGGCCTTGTCTGCTCGCAAGGGTAAAAACACTATCTCCAGGGCGGTAACAGTTGGTTGATAAACGCGACATAGTTCTTCATGGGTATTACTTATACCCTTACATTCTTACAGTAAAATCGCGCGCATCGCAGGAAACCCGCGCATGGCCCCGAAGCTCCCAGGGCCCACAGCCCTTAACTCGGCCATGGCTCCTGGCTGCTCACTTTACTCTCCAGTGCTAAATCGCGTCATGTCTTCTATCACCGTAGGCTCCAAGTGCTGGTTAGCCTTTAAGTGGCGTGCTAGGCTTTCGATAGTACCTTCATACTGATACTGCTTGCCTTCCTTTAATCTGATAGTGAAATTGAATGTTGCCATATGCTTATATATTTAATTATGCTGGTGTTACTTGTTTGTTATCTATAAAGATATAACTATCCCATGTCTTGCTGTTGACATGCTTATACTGTTCCCATGAGTAGAGGTTAGTGTTAAACCAGAGTTGGTTGACCGTGCCGACCTTTAAGTCTCTTAGGATCTGAGCGTCTACTAGGGTTATCTTCTTGCCTTTGCGTTTGAAGATGCTTACCCAGAAGTCTTGACCGATTGGGCGACATTCTACTGTCTGTAGGGCGCCTTTCTTGTAGTACTGTAAGAGGCCACTTGGGTTCTTGGTGAAGGCCTCGTTTTCGAAGTCTCTGAAGTCTGATATGCCCATACCTGCTTTATTGCTTGTAATGGCTCTAAACTCTAACTGAGTTTCTGGGCCACGGTGCTCGAATAAGCGGTCCATGGTGTGGATAATAGGTAGTGTGTAGTCGAGTACTTTTAATTGAGTCTTCATAAGCTTATTTAGAAAGTTTAGTTAAAGCGGAACCAGCGAACATACCTACAATGGCTGTAAGGACATAACCTGGGTAATTGAATAGTAGACCTAATAGGCCAACAGATGCTTGAATCAGTAGGAAGGCTGCAGGGACTACAATAAGTAGTAGTGCGATAAAAAGGATTCCGTATTTAGCTTCTTTGTTCATGTGCTTGTGCTTTAATTACAGTATAAATATAATCATTTAACTTGACATAAAAAAACTTTGTGGCAACTATTTTGCAAAAACTTTGAAACTTTTGCCACTGTTTCAGTATAACTATTTCAAGCTATGTACTCTCGGCCGGCAAAGTTTATTCAAAGTTTTTGCCATTTTATTTTTTTATGTCAATTCTTTTTATTATATTAGTACTGTAATTAAAGCATAACGCATATGAACAAGAGAAACAATCGTCGCCAATACGTTAACGGCTATGAAGCAAAGATTAACTACTGGAGCTACA
>Ga0115546_1001919_pt1 | contig 12487 bp, 9 predicted proteins | sample COGITO_mtgs_1004_FD_87186 | JGI IMG/M metagenome (GOLD analysis project Ga0115546, IMG submission 87186) | Pelagic marine microbial communities from North Sea - COGITO_mtgs_100413 | ecosystem: Environmental > Aquatic > Marine > Epipelagic | place: Germany:Helgoland, sampling site Kabeltonne...
AAACAATATCAAAATCAAGGACTCACATTAGGTGATTTAATAAACGAGGGCAACTTAGGTCTTATTAAAGCAGCAAAACGTTTCGATGAAACTCGTGGTTTTAAATTTATCTCCTATGCGGTATGGTGGATACGCCAGTCTATTCTTCAGGCTTTGGCAGACCAGTCGCGTATCGTACGATTACCCCTTAATAAAGTAGGTAGCATAGGAAGAATAAGTGCAGCAGCAGCAAGGCTCGAACAGCTCCAAGAGCGCGAACCAACGCCGGAAGAAATCGCAAAAGAACTTGAAATAAGTGTTACAGAGGTTGAAAATGCCTTTAAATCTTCTGGTAGACATTTATCTATAGATGCTCCGCTTATTGAAGGTGAAGATAATAGTTTGTTGGGTGTGCTAGATAATAATGATGAGCCTAATCCAGATCAGCCATTGATGGATGAGTCTCTAAGAAAAGAAATAAACCGTGTAATATCCACACTTTCTGAAAAGGAAAGAGATGTGTTGAAATACTATTACGGATTGGATGGTGGACCGGCTCATACACTTGAGGATATTTCAGATAAAGTTGGCCTAACACGCGAGCGTGTTCGTCAAATTAAGGAAAAGGCATTAAGAAGACTGCGTAAGTCCAGTAAAAGCAAGATTTTAAAATCGTACTTAGGATAACTAAGTTTACTATATTTTAGAAACGGCTGCTTTATAGGTAGCCGTTTCTGTTTCTAGATATTTTTTATGTGTGAATTATCAGAAAGTGTTCCTTAAATAAGGGACGTTTTACTCTAGATCATGTTAATAGTTGTAATGTTAAATCCATTTCCACAGTTGAGCATTAAAATTTATGTTAATGAGTTTTGAGATAAAGCTTAGAAAATGTTGAATAAAAGGGAATCGCAGTGTCATTATATCATCTTTTTTAGATCGTCTATAGAGGATATTAATGACATAGAAGGGCGCTTGCCAATATCCAATTTGTCTTTTTTGTTATTATGAATAATAACCTGCCCATCTTTAAAATAATCATTCATTTTATCAAGATATACCAACATTTTGTCTTTTGCTATGGGTATAATAAATGAGCAAAGTATGTGAGTTGCTTTAATCGTTTCTGAACAGGATTTAACATAGGACAATGGAACGTTAGGCCCCAGATAAACGCTTTGATTCCCTTTTTTCAAAATGAGATAATGAGCATATAAAAGGCCTATCTCATGATGCTGTTTTTCCGGTAAATAGAGCAAATATTTATTATCGGAGGCCTTGTGAGGCAAGGCATTAATAGCTGCAAATAGCTTTTTCCTGACAAGTTGACTTGCAAAATGTTCCTGGCCGATATTCATCTTATTTACGCTCCACAAGAGTCCTATACGAACAAATAATGGATACAGTATTTTTTCAACGGTAGCCTCGAAACCATGCTTTTTACGATAGCCAGAATAGTACTTTTCGAATGAAAATACATCACAATTTAGGGTAGCAATAATCAAATCATTAACCAATAGTTTCTCAGAATTCACCGAATCATTTTTTTGTAAATTTTCGATTGCTTCATGAAGTTTTTCTGAACTAAGCATCGCTGCCTTACTTATTTTCATCCCTTTACTCACTAGGGATGAAATATTTAGCAGTTTTTTGAGTGCTGTATTATCGTAAAATCGAATGTTTGTCGGGGTCCGTTCAGGCTTAATTAAATCATATCTTTTTTCCCATATCCTTATAGTATGGGCCTTCACGCCGCTGATATTTTCTAAATCCTTTATACTTAAATTGCTATTCACAGTAGCCAAATTTAATATATATGTTTAAATAAACGATTGTTGTGTTCAACTAAAACTAAAAAATCATTAACAGAATTAAAATATTAAATGCCTCCATAAAAAGGATATTCTGTATGTGTGCATTAAATCCTATCTCATTTGTGTAGTTGTTAAAGCTATCACAAGCACAAGAAATAAAAAAGTCTTTTATGCGCGCTATTACTATGTTTTTGAAGATAGCTACTACTTGCTTAATGCAGTTTTTTGAGGGCATCCAGATACCTTTCTGATAATTCCCCAGCTGCCGCTTTTTGGTAATCGGCATACGAGCAAGGAATAGTATGGTTCTCAAGTTGCATCCACCAACGGTTAGTTCGTTTACTTTTTAAAAATAGTATGGGAAGTTGATTGTCTTTCAGGTCACAACGGTATTTCGAAAATTCGTTATGCATAGTAGGCAGATCATTTGTACGTGCCGTAAATCCATCTAAGTAATACCAGATTAACTGAGCTGCCAGCTTAGCCGTTACGTTTTGAAGATCATGCTCAGGACAATATTCAAACAATCCAAAAAATGATGACACATCACTTAATCCTGCATAGCGAGCAAGTTGGCATGCTTCGTCGTTTGTGAGTCCATTGGGTTGTGCTTCTTTTTTGCCGGGGGCATCGCTGTGTTTTATGGCATTGAGATCAAATAATGTAATTGCAGCATTACGTAAATATAGTTCAGCATCCTCCATGTTGTGTTTTATGGATCCCAGGCGATAATGGCCAAAATTCAGGTTTTGTAAGGTATCAATTGCTTTGGTAGGTATAAACGGTGCTTGAAACGCCAATGCATTTAAGGTAGTTAAATGATCAGAATAATCGGTACAAATACGATGCAGAAGTTGGTATTCTAGTAAGGGCAAATAGGATGAAATGAGTGATATTTCAATAGCTTTATTACTGGCAATATAGCTCTTAAAAAGTGATTCGCCTTGGTCTATATGCGTTCCCATAAGAATAGTAACTAGACCCTTATTTTTCAACTCGCTCGCGATGCCAAGCAAAGCAGCATGGGTATCTGCCGGGGTTTCTCCTGCTGGTAAGTTGCCTATATCTACAATGCTATTTTTTAAGTGCGTATGGGTAACGAGCTTATAAAACTCTTCCCTAATTAAATCACATCCTTGCACTTGACCGTCATTACGGGTAACCCCTATTAAAGCTATTTTTTTAGAAGACAAATCGGGAAAAGTATCACTGTAATAAGATACACTATCACCCAGTTGATATGGGCTATAATCGCCTTTGGGACTTATTTTACTTAAGTATTCTTCTAACATTAAATATATTCGTAGCTTACAAAAATAAAGCAAGCTAATCGTGATTTTTGCCATAACCGGTGCCAATGGATTTCTGGGTGTACATATTATACATCACTTACTCAAAAATGGGCATACTGTGCGCGCCATTATGCGGCCTTCGTCCAGCTTAGCAGAGTTTAGCAAGGTAAAAGAATGCTACGACGTAAATCCATCGGAATATGATAATCTAACTTGGCATCCGTGTGAGTTATATGATATTGTTGGTTTACAAGAAAGTTGTTATGGCGTGGATTACGTCATGCATTTGGCAGGAGTAATTTCTTACCTAAAAAGAGATTTTAAAAAATTAATCCGAATAAATCATAGCTATACTGCCCATGTGGTAAATGTAGCTATGGATGTTGGGGTAAAAAAACTGTTGTATTGCAGCAGTATAGCCGCTATTTCAAAAAAGGGAAATGCTTCGCTTGTGACCGAAGATGCCGAGTGGGATAATGAATTGCCGCATAGTAACTATGGATTTACAAAGCACTTAGGAGAGTGTGAGTTGTGGAGGGCTCAAGAAGAAGGACTTTCGGTAGTAGCTATAAACCCGGGTATTATTTTGGGTTACGGTGATTGGAATAAAGGATCTAATCAATTATTTAAGAATGCATCGACAGGATTTCCCTTCTACAGCAATGGCTTAACGGGCTGGGTGGGCGTAAAGGATGTCGCGCGCATAGCAGAGCAGCTGTGCCTCTCAGAGATAACTGGTGAGCGCTTTATTGTAGTGAGTGAGAACAAACGTTTTAAGGATGTGGCGGATTATATGACTAAGGCATTGGGAACTAAAAATCCTAGCATAGAAATAAAGGGATTTCTCTATAAAGCGGTCTATGGTATAATAGCTATTAAAGAGTTTTTGGGACTTCGGGGAATGCTAAGTAAAGAAACGGTGAGAGCCAGCGTTTCCCAAAACTACTTTGATAATGCTAAAATTAAAAAAGCCTTGAATTTTGAGTTTGAAAATATAGAAGAAGTGGTGAATGAGGCGGTAAGTGCGTGTCCTGATAAAAATTAGTGCTACAGGCTATTTACTGCTATTTGTACACACAGAAAGTAACTAAAAAAGCCCCTAATCAAAAAATTAGGGGCTTTTAATTTTATATAAATCAGAAATTATTCTGCTGCAGTTTCTTCTGCTGCAGTTTCTTCTTCGTCATCTGCGTTAGCGCCAGCTCCAGCCGCGCTTCTTGCAGCTCTAGTTACGATTACAGAAACAATAGAGTTGTTAGGTGAATCAAGTAAAGTAAGATTTTCTACGTTAATTTCACCAACCTTAACACTTTTACCAATTTGTAGTTTATCGATATTTACTTCGATATACTCAGGTAAATCAGCTATTAAACCTTTTACGATAAGTTTTTTGATTTTAAGTTGAAGCTTACCACCGGCTCTTACACCAGGAGAGTTTCCTACTATTTTTACAGGCACAGCTATAGAGATAGGGCTATCGGCAGTTACCTCCATAAAATCTGCGTGCATAATATCTTCCGATACTGGCTCAAACTGAAGTTCTTGAACTTTAGCTAACTTTACCATATTTCCTACTTCTAGTTTTACTAGATATGTGTTAGGTGTATATACTAAATGCTTAAAATCAGCTTGATAAACTGAAAAGTGATGATTCTCACCTTTTCCATAAATAACACAAGGTACTTTACCTTCGGTTCTTAGTTTTTTGTTAGACGACTTTCCTAATGCGTCTCTAACTTCACCTTTTAGTGCGATTACTTTCATTTTCTAAATATTTAAAATCGTTATTGTTAAATTAATTCTGGTTGATAGGTATCAGACACGTTAAACAACGAGCTGATAGATCCGAACTCGGATACATTTCTAATGGCATTTGCAAACAGTCTGTCTACGCTTAGTACCTTTATTTTTTTATAATCTCCTGGTTTTACAGGAATGGTGTCGCATAATATTATTTCTTCGAGCACGGAGTTTTCTAAATTTTCGTATGCTTTCCCACTCAATACGGGATGGGTACATACTGCTCTTACCGATTTAGCACCTTGCTCCTTGATAAGTGCAGCAGCTTTGCATAAGGTATTTGCAGTGTCGCATATATCGTCTATGAGCACTACATCTTTTCCTGCTACATCTCCTATTACAGTCATCGAAGCTATTTCATTGGCTCTTTTACGCGCTTTGTCACAAATCACCATCTCAGCACCCAGAAACTTAGCAAATTCTCTCACTCTCTTAGTAGCTCCAACATCAGGGGCTGCAAGTACTAGATCGGCTGTTTGTATGCTTTTAATATAAGGAATAAAGATAACGGTAGAATCCAAGTGGTCCACCGGGATATCAAAAAATCCTTGTATTTGTGGTGCGTGTAAGTCCATGGTCATTACTCGGTCTGCACCTGCGGCAGTAAGAATATTGGCCACCATTTTAGAGCTAATAGGAACGCGAGGTTTATCTTTTCTGTCTTGTCTTGCTAATCCAAAGTAAGGAATAACGGCAACTACCTTGTGAGCAGATGCTCTTTTAGCAGCGTCGATAAGCATGAGCAACTCCATAAGATTATCTGCAGGAGGCATGGTAGATTGAATGATAAACACATCACATCCACGCACACTTTCGTCAATACATGGCTGAAATTCGCCATCGCTAAAGATGTTAACGGTAACTGTACCTAGTTTTTGACCATAAGCGAGAGCTATTTTCCTTGCTAGTGGTTCTGAGCCGGAGCCGGCGAATATTTTAACTTTATTTATAAAAGAGGGCATATCGTTGTTTTACTGTCACCCCTTATTCTTCAAAAGGGTTATCATAAACTATTGAGTTTTTACGCTCTATAGTAAAGAAAAAAAGAGGTTAAAAAAAACCTCTTTTTTTCACTTTGGTTGGCCGACCAGGTTTCGAACCTGGACTCTTCTGTACCAAAAACAGACGTGTTGCCAGTTACACCATCGGCCAATTCGGGTGCAAATTTAATTGGATATTTCTAATTTGCAACATCGCTCATGAATTGTATTTGGAATACTTTCATTTCTTCATGAGAAAATTCTCCATCATAAGCATTCACTGCAGCGTCAATGCTTCCTGTATCGTCAGATTTGAGGTAGTCGTATATGTCTTCTCGACCTTCGTAATCTATCAGCTCATCGATGTAATACATAAGATCTACTTGGGTTCCAGAGTACACAATGGCTTCTAGTTCTTCGAGCAGTTCCTCGTAATCTAAACCTTGTCCCTTAGCTATATCCTCCAAAGGCACTTTTTTATCGATGTTTTGAATAATATGAATTTTTCGTGCGCTTTTGTTGACTACAGACTTAAGCACTAGGTCATCTGGGCGCTCTATTTCATATGTCTCTACATATTGAGCAATAAGTTCTATAAATTTTGTACCAAACTTTCTCGCTTTGTTTTTACCTACCCCTGTTATATTCTCCATTTCATCCATGGTGATAGGGTATTTAAATGCCATATCTTCTAGGGAAGTTTGCTGAAAAATTACATAAGGAGGAAGGCCCATTTCTTTGGCAACCTCTTTTTGCAGTTCTTTAAGTTGGGCATACAGTCTTTGATCAAAAACCGCTTCAAGTTGAATGTTATCAAAATCTGAATCGCTGATTGCTTCAAACTCGCGATCTTGAGCTAAGTCAATTCTAGTAGGATTTTGGATATAGGCTAAACCTTCTTCGCTAATAGAAAGCAGGCCGTATAATTCTATATTTTTAACGATGTAATTATTAATTTGAGCGTATCGAATTATGGTTTTCCAAAAGTTAGCCCCTTTTTCTTTTCCTTGTCCAAAAAACTCAAACTTATCATGTTTATAGGCTTTTACTTCTTGAGAAGATTTGCCAATCAAGATTTCAATAACATGCTTTATCGCCACTTTTCCTGCGGTGTGATCTATGGTTTTAAGTGCCATTACCATTTCCTTGGTTACTTCAACAGTATCTTTTGGATTGCGGCAGTTGTCACACATTTTGTCACATTTGTCTGCATTAAAATTTTCACCAAAGTAATGCAGGAGTGATTTGCGTCTACATTGAGAGGACTCGGCAAAATAGGCCATTTCTGAGATGAGTTGTGTGCCTATTTCTCGCTCAGCTACAGGTTTATCTTTTAAAAACTTTTCTAATTTTTCAGTATCTTTCGGATTATAGAAGAGTACACAATCGCCTTCTAAGCCATCTCTACCTGCCCTTCCCGTTTCTTGGTAGTATCCTTCTAGGGATTTTGGGACATCATAATGAATAACAAATCGCACATCTGGCTTATCTATTCCCATGCCAAATGCAATGGTAGCGCAGATTACATCTGCATCTTCCATCAAAAATTTATCTTGGTTTCCAGCTCTTGTTTTAGCGTCAAGTCCGGCATGATATGGCAGAGCATTGATGCCGTTAGCGAGTAGTATTTCTGCAACGTCTTCCGTCTTTTTACGGCTTAGGCAATAAATAATCCCACTTTGTCCTCTTCGTTTATTTACGAACGAGATAAGGTCTTTCATGGTTTGCGCCTTGCTTCCCTTCGGCATTACCTCATAAAAAAGGTTACCTCGGTTAAAGGATGATTTAAACACTTGCGCGTCGAGCATATTCAAACTTTTTTGAATATCCATTTGCACTTTGGGTGTAGCCGTAGCGGTAAGTGCCACCATAGGCACATCATCTATTTCTTTTACAATCTGCTTGATACGGCGATATTCTGGACGAAAATCATGACCCCATTCTGAGATACAATGTGCTTCATCTACCGCAACAAAACTTACTTGAACAGATCTTAAAAAATCTATTGTTTCGTCTTTTTTTAGGGTTTCAGGTGCTACGTATAGCATTTTGGTTTTACCAGAACTTACGTCTGCTTTTACCTTATCCGTTTGTGTTTTGGTAAGTGATGAGTTTAGAAAGTGAGCTACCGCATCACTATCTCCAAATCCCCGTATAGCGTCCACTTGATTTTTCATAAGGGCTATCAATGGGGATATAATAATTGCCGTGCCTGGACAAATTAAAGCGGGCAATTGATAACATAACGATTTCCCTGCTCCCGTGGGCATGATTACAAAACAATCATCCCCTTTCATAATGGTTGAGATTACCTCCTCCTGCATTCCTTTAAACGAGTCAAAACCAAAAAACTCCTTTAAACTCTTCTTTAAATCAACAACTTCAGATGCCATTTTTTTCTCTTCTCTATCTATATTCTTCTAATATGTCGGACTAATATAAGCCAACTTACACCACTTGAAGAAATAAATTTTTAATTTGCATAAAATATCGTGTTAAAATCTACCGAAATACTTCAAATAGGGACAAATACCATCCTTATGGAAAGCGCCAGCTTGCAAAAGCTAAGTACCTTGTTAAATAAAAACTTTAGTAAAGCTGTAGAAGACATCTTAAAAATAAAAGGGAGAGTTGTAATTACGGGCATAGGCAAGAGTGCGATAATAGCTCAAAAAATAGTTGCCACTTTAAATAGTACAGGTACACCAGCACTTTATATGCATGCCGCCGATGCGATACACGGCGACTTGGGAATGATACAACAAGACGACCTTGTTATTTGCATCTCCAAAAGTGGTAATAGTCCAGAAATAAAGGCCCTTGCTCCGCTAATTACTAAAAATAACACTATACTCATAGGTATGGTTGGAAATTTAGATTCCTACTTAGCGTATAACAGTACTTATATTCTAGATACCACTGTAGATGCAGAGGCTTGCCCCCATAATTTGGCGCCTACTACAAGTACTACTGCGCAAATGGCGATGGGTGATGCTTTAGCTGTGGCACTCATAAAATGCAGAGATTTTAAGTCAGACGATTTTGCGAAGTATCATCCCGGAGGTGCACTAGGGAAAAAGCTTTATTTAACACTGGGCGAGATGGCTCAAGCTAATGCACGACCTTCGGTTTCTGAAAATGCGAGCTTATCAGAATGCATATTAGCAATGACTAAAGGCAGATTGGGTGCTGTTTTAGTCACAAAGGATAGTGCCTTAGTGGGTATTATTACGGATGGTGATCTACGAAGGATGCTTGCCATCCATTCTAATATAGGTAGCTTTGTTGCCAAAGATATTATGACCTCTAACCCAAACACGGTTCACGGCGATACCCTCGCAATTGACGGTGTTGACTATATTAGAGAAAAGAAAATAAATCATCTCATTGTATTAAGCGACGACAATGAATTTGGCCTAGTTCACATACAGGATTTAATTAAAGAAGGATTGATTTGAAGCAATTAAAAAACACATATGTCATTATTTTGGCAGGAGGCATAGGAAGCAGATTTTGGCCTATTAGTAGAGAGTATAAACCTAAGCAGTTTTTGGACATACTGGGCACAGGTAAAACCCTAATTCAGGATGCATATGATCGTTATAAGCAACTAGTGCTTCCCGAAAACATATTTGTTATAACGAATAGCGACTATTTAAATTTAGTAAAAGAGCAGTTGCCCGAAATTTCTTCAAATCAGATACTTGGAGAGCCTATTGGAAAAAATACAGCAGCATGTGTTGCCTATGCAGCACACAAAATTTCAGAATTATCGGAGGATGGCGTTCTGATCGTGGCCCCAAGTGATCATCTTATTCAAGATACAGCCAATTTTATTAACCAAATGCATACCGCTCACAGGTATGCAAAGGAGCATGATGCCCTCATTACATTGGGTTTAAAACCTCACAGACCAGATACAGGATATGGTTACATTCAATTTGACGAAACACAGGTAAGCCCAGGTATAAATAAGGTTAAAACATTCACGGAAAAGCCACCAATGGAGCTGGCGGAAAAGTTTTTGGAAAGTGGTGATTTTCTCTGGAATAGCGGGATGTTTGTGTGGAGCATACCTTCTATTTTAAAAGCGCTTAATGACCACTTACCTGAGATGAATTTAACTTTTTCGGAGGGTAAAGGCGCGTATAACACTACAATAGAAGCTAGCCATATTGAGAGAATATATACTGAAATTGGGAGTATTTCGATCGATAATGGTCTTCTAGAAAAGGCGGATAATGTATATGTGTTGCCTTCGGATTTTGGCTGGAGTGATTTAGGAACATGGAAAAGTGTTCATGAAAAAATAGCTACGGGAGAGATAAATACCGTTTTAAATGCCACATTACATGCCACAAACTCTTCGAATAACTTGGTTATAAGTGATAGTAAAAAGCTAATAGTTATCAATGACTTAGATGGATATTTTGTTATAGACACTGCGGATGCATTACTTATTTGTAAGTCAGATCAAGAGCAAGAAGTTAAGAAAATATCCACTGATATAAAGAAAAAATACGGGGGAAAATATAGTTAACATGATTAAGTACGCCTACTTACTTGTATTGATTATGGTCTCGTCATATTCGAATAGCTCTGAGCTGGCGTATCGCAATAACGAAATAGTCAATCCCAAGGCGTTACAATCCTTTTTTGAGGCTTTAAAGTCATTGGAAATGCAGAAAACCAAAACCGTTTCTATTGTCCATTTTGGCGATTCGCATATTCAAGCTGATTTTATGACAGGTGTCGTTCGCAAAAAAATGCAAGATTGCTTTGGAAATGCAGGTAGAGGTTTTGTTTTTCCCTATAAAATAGCCCAAACAAATGGAGCGCTAGATATTGGTTTTAGTTACGAGGGAGTCTGGCGTCATTCCGATCTTTTACACAGTAGCAATTGCGATGTAGGTATGTCGGGGTATACTCTTTATGCTTCGAGTAACGCTAAGTTTACCATCGACGCAGCAAAAAAAGAAGGCAATTACGCAGCATTTACCAAGATGACTTTTCTTACCAATCAAGGTAGTTTTTCTCCAACATCATCCTTGTGTAATTTCAATTTTAAAACCGAAAAAACCCGGAATGTAATTTATTTTGACGTACGACAAGATAGCCTTGAATTTGCACCCGTTCTGGAAAATGGAGACCTTCCAGATTTACAAGGAATCATTTTAGAAAATGATAATCCCGGTGTACTGTACCACGCTATTGGGGTAAATGGCAGTACTCTGGCTCAGTATGTAAATTGCCAAAATTTTGAGAATCAAGCAGCCGTTCTTAACCCCAATTTGGTTATTGTAAGCTTTGGAACAAATGACGGTTACAGACCAAGCGCTGGGTTTTGTGTGTCTTGTATAAAAGAAAACTATGAAGTAATAATTGCAAAAATTAGAAGCCAAAATCCCAACACTGCGATATTGCTAACTGCTCCATCGGATCATTTCTATCAAAAAAGGGATAACCCAAATGCAAAAAAAATTGCAGATGTGCTTTTGGAACTTGCCAAAGAAAAAAATGTGGCGGTATGGAATTGGTATGACATAATGGGCGGGAGTAATTCCATCTTAGAATGGAAAAATGAGGGACTTGCACGCAGAGATCTTATTCATTTTACAAGGGAAGGTTACGCACTTCAAGGAGAATTGTTATACGAAGCACTTATACATCAATATCTAAACTAGTATGATAAGGGTAGAAGATATTTTTTCGTACTCTGCTAAGAACCCTTTATTATTTAACCAGTACCTTTTCCTATTTTTATTTACAGCCATGTTTGCGGGATTCACCATACTGCACAAGCAGGTAAGGGCGCGCAACTTTTATTTATTACTCTTCAGTTTATTTTTCTATTATAAATGCAGCGGATGGTACTTTTTATTGCTTTTGTTTAGCACAATATTGGACTATGGTTGCGGATTTGGCATATACATAGTGAAAGAAAAATGGCAGAAAAAGCTTTTTCTAGTGCTTAGTATTTCGTCTAATCTTGGCCTACTTTTCTTTTTTAAATATTCTTATTTTATGGTTGATTCTATAAATGGTTTAATAGGAACGGATTTTAAGGAGTATAATTTCTTAGCAGCGTTTGCCAATGGAATGGTTGGTGCTAATTTTGATATTCATCAAATATTGCTGCCAGTTGGCATTTCGTTTTATACGTTTCAAACACTTAGTTATAGTATAGATATATATAGAGGTCGCATAAAGCCGTGTGCCAATATTTTTGATTTTGCCTTTTTTGTGAGTTTTTTTCCGCAATTGGTTGCAGGACCTATAGTGCGTGCATCGGAGTTTTTACCGCAAATCAGGAAGCCTTACTACCTAAGTAGTAGTGGTTTTGGCAGAGCCATTTTTCTGATTATGTCGGGTCTTTTTAAAAAAGTAGTCATTAGTGATTACATCTCCGTAAATTTTGTAGATAGAGTTTTTGATACACCTGAAATATATAGTGGGTTTTTAAATCTCATGGCTGTTTATGGCTATTCTATTCAGATTTATTGTGACTTTTCAGGGTATTCAGATATGGCAATAGGTCTGGCTGCATTGCTTGGTTTCGCATTGCCTATTAATTTTAATAGCCCATATAAAGCCAATAGTATAACAGACTTTTGGCGCAGGT
>Ga0115546_1001920_pt1 | contig 12485 bp, 8 predicted proteins | sample COGITO_mtgs_1004_FD_87186 | JGI IMG/M metagenome (GOLD analysis project Ga0115546, IMG submission 87186) | Pelagic marine microbial communities from North Sea - COGITO_mtgs_100413 | ecosystem: Environmental > Aquatic > Marine > Epipelagic | place: Germany:Helgoland, sampling site Kabeltonne...
GCTTGAATGTCTTCAAGTTCTGCATCGCCAGGCACTAGTAAGCCTAGAGCTTGGATGGTGTTTAAAGGCAAGAGTTGTCCTTGTATTACTTGATCTAACACTTGATCTAACGACACGAGTAGACAGTCTTGATTGGTCGCGTTGGCAAGGTCATTTAAAGTAGCAAGCCCACTTTGTTGGCAAAGCCGTTCAAGGGAAGGATTTGGCTCACTATTGCCTATGACAAAGCGCCATGGAGTGGTTTGAATTTTGCCTTTGTTAAGCTGCTGGCTTGGCATAGACCCGCTCCTTCATCAGTTGCGTGCCGATTCGTTCTAAAGTGCTAAGAAACTCTTCTCCCTCAATACGCTGTTCAACATACACATCAATTATTGTTTTAACTGCGCCTGCAATGTCTTCTCGTGAAATTGATGGGCCCAGAATTTTACCAATACTGGCATTGTCCCTCGCTGACCCCCCGACTGAGAGTTGGTAAAATTCCGACCCTTTCTTATCCACGCCGAGGATACCAATATGACCTACATGGTGGTGGCCACAAGCGTTCATACAGCCAGAAATATTAAGGTCAATTGGCCCCAAATCATATAGATAATCCAAATTATCAAAAAGACCTTGGATTTCACTGGCAATGGGTATTGACTTAGCATTGGCAAGAGCGCAAAAGTCACCACCAGGGCAACAAATAATGTCTGTGATGTAGCCAGTGTTGGGTGTGGTTAAACCCAGTGGACCAAGGGCATGATAAAGCGCTAAAAGTTGATCCTGTCGGATATCAGTCATGACTATATTTTGAAAATGTGTAGTGCGTACTTGACCTTGACTAAACTGATCAGCGAGTTCTGCGATAGCATCAAGCTGTTCGTCAGTGACATCGCCTGGTGGAACGTCTGAGGTTTTGAGTGACAAAGTCACATTAGCATAGCCTGGCTGCTTGTGTGGATGCAGGTTACGAACGCACCAATTGGCAAATTTGGCGTCTTTTGTTTGTTGCTGTTGTAATTCGACTTGCACTTTTTCTAAAGTGTCTGTTGGTAATGGTTGAATCAACGGTGTAAAAAAAGACTCAAAGTAGGCAAGCGGTTGGCTTGATATCTGTTCAGATGATGCAAGAATGGCCGAAAATTCGTCTTCCACTCGTTCTGCAAATATTGCAGGTGTCAAAGCTTTAACGAGGATTTTAATTCGGGCTTTGTATTTATTATCTCGTCGACCATAGCGATTGTAAATACGTAAAATAGCTTCTAAATAAGGTAATATGAATTCCGCAGAAAGGCCATGTTTAATGCAAGAGCCAACCATGGGGGTTCGACCAAGACCGCCACCGACATAAATGTCATAGACCAACTCGCCTTGAGCATTAATAAGAATTTTAATGCCGATATCATGGACCTTAATGGCCACTCGATCCTCTGCATCTGCACTGACTGCAATTTTAAATTTTCGAGGCAAGAAGGCAAATTCTGGATGAAAGGTAGACCATTGCCGTATCATTTCACATAATGGCCTTGGGTCTGCAACTTCATCACCTGCCACACCTGCAAATTGATCAGTGGTGACATTTCGAATGCAGTTACCACTGGTTTGTATCGCATGCATTTCAACACTGGCTAATTCTTCTAGAATGTCAGGCACCTGTGCAAGCACAGGCCAGTTAAACTGCATGTTTTGACGAGTACTGATGTGACCATAGCCTTTGTCGTAATGCCTGGCAATGTGTGCCAACATCCGCACTTGTTGTGACCCTAAAAGACCGTAGGGAATAGCCACACGCAACATGGGGGCGTGGCGCTGTATATATAAGCCGTTTTGTAACCGTAATGGTAGGTATTCACTATTAGGTAGCTGACCATCGAGAAATCGTTGGGTTTGGTCGCGAAATTGGGCGACTCGGTCACGAACAAGTTGTTGATCAATGGCAGTGTACTTATACATAAGCATCCCTTGGGTGTGAAATATAAAAAAATGATAGCAAGAATACCTATATCGAGGTAGTAGCTTTTTTAATGGTTGGTTATCGATTTTGCGACTAAACATGAATTATTCAAGTTTAGTTGTTCTCTTGATATCTAGACAGGGCCGCTAGCACATACAAAGCCAAGAGAGGATCCTTGGCATCGTTAAGACTGTTAAAATCAGGGTTTAATAAAGCACCCTTGTTCGAATAGTGCCCTTGACCTGTTGTAGTTTGGCAAATGCTTCATGACTCGATGTTGCATTCACCTCTATGACTACATACCCAATTTTGTCATCAGTTTGCAAGTACTGACCAAGAATATTGATACTCGCTTCAGAAAAAATAGTGTTAATGTCGCCCATGACGCCAGGCATGTTGTGATGAATATGCAACAGCCTATGAGAGCCTTGCTGTTGTGGTAAACCTACTTCTGGGAAATTAACCGTGCCAAGGGTTGAGCCATTATCTGAATAGCGAACCAATTTATCAGCCACTTCAAGGCCAATATTAGCTTGCGCCTCTAAGGTGCTACCACCAATGTGCGGCGTGAGGATTACATTGTCATAATCGCGTAGGGGTGAGATAAACTCGTCGGTGTTTGATTTAGGCTCTACTGGAAAAACATCAATAGCTGCGCCGCGAAGTTTGTTTGACTTAAGCGCTGTTTCCAAAGCTGGTATATCAATAACACTGCCTCGTGATGCATTAATCAAAGCCGCTCCTGGCTTCATTTGATCGAATTCAGCCTTGCCTATCATATTTTGGGTTTGCTCTGTCTCTGGTACGTGAAGAGACACTATATCGGCCTTGGTTAATAAATCAGGCAAACTTGCCACTTGATCCGCATTGCCTAAGGGTAATTTGGTTAAAATATCATAGAAGATTACATTCATGCCCAAAGACTCTGCAAGCACACTAAATTGTGAGCCTATATTGCCGTAGCCAATAATGCCCAGGGTTTTGCCACGAATTTCAAAGCTATTTTTAGCGTCTTTTTGCCATTCACCCCGATGGGCTGCGGCGTTACGTTCAGGTATGCCTCTCATGAGTAAAATAGCTTGGGCCAGTACTAACTCCGCTACACTTCTCGTGTTTGAATAGGGCGCATTAAACACTGGAATACCCAGTTTTTGCGCTGCTACTAAGTCAACCTGGTTGGTGCCTATGCAAAAACAGCCTATACCAATGAGCTTATGGGCGGCATTAAGTACTTCAGCTGTCAGCTGGGTTCGAGAACGAATGCCAACAAAGTGAGCTTCAGCTATAGCACTTAGGAGATCCTCATGACTAAGAGATGCTGTCACATAGTCAATGTTGGTGTAGCCATTGTGCTTAAAATGCGCCACTGCCTTGTCGTGAACACCTTCGAGCAGTAGAATTTTAATTTTATCTTTAGATAGAGATTGTTTTTCCATGAGTTACACCTGTAGCTGGATCATTTGCACGTCAGTTTTCGTGGCTATGATATCATAAGCCAAAATAGTATTGTGTTAAACCCCAAGGAGCTCACTATGTCACTGTGGATTGACGAACTCGTGTCGACCCTGCCTGCCCAATCAATTCGCCAATCCCCAGAAGATTTACAAATCTATGGTCGCGATTGGACTGTGCATCATACACCGGCACCCTCAATCGTGGTGTTACCCGCAAGTGTAGAAGAGGTGCAAGTCGTGATGAGAATCGCCCACCAGCATCAAGTGCCGGTCGTGCCTTCGGGTGGTAGAACTGGTTTAAGCGGTGGTGCAGTAGCGGCCAATGGTGAAATTGTCATTGCGCTTGATCGTATGAATAAAATTATAGACTTTAACCAAGTTGATCGACAAATTCGAGTGCAAGCAGGAGTTGTAACTCAGGCAATCCAAGCTTTCGCACAACAAAAAGCCCTTTTTTACCCGGTGGACTTTGCCTCAAGTGGCTCAAGCCAAATAGGCGGTAATATTGCGACCAATGCTGGTGGTATTAAAGTGATTCGTTATGGTATGACTCGGGACTGGGTGACCGGGCTCAAGGTAGTGCTGGCGAATGGTGAATTGATCGACACCAATAAAGGCCTTTATAAAAACGCGACTGGTTACGATCTTCGACATCTTATGATCGGCTCTGAAGGCACGCTTGGTATCATCGTTGAAGCTCAGTTACAGCTGACAACGCCATCGCAAGATCCAAAGGTGTTGGTTTTAGGTGTACCAGACATGGCAGCTGTTATGGCGGTTATGATGCAGTTTCAAGCACAGTTTGCTTTAAATGCTTTTGAATTCTTGTCGCACAATGCATTGGTTTGTTTGGAGCAGCATCGGTCCATTATTAAACCATTTGCAACGCCATCGCCATTATATGTACTCATCGAGCTTGATCAAAGTCAAACTCAGGCTGACGTATTTGAAGAACGGCTCATGGCGTTGTTCGAAACCTTAATGGAGCAGGGTGTTGTTGAAGATGGGGTTATTAGTCAAAGTGTTCAGCAAGCACAAGATCTCTGGACACTGCGTGAAGGTATTAGCGAATCTATAGCGCCTCATACGCCGTATAAAAATGATATTTCTGTGTTGCCGTCTAAGGTGCCTGAAATGTTGTCGTCTATTGAAACTTGTGTAGCTGATGCTTACCCAGATTGGACTATTGTGTGGTTCGGTCATATAGGCGATGGTAACTTACACCTGAATATCTTAAAGCCTGCGTCGCTGGACAAATCGGAGTTTTTTGCCGCTTGTCATAAAGTGACTCATCAGGTCTGTCAAATTGTGTCTGACTTAGGCGGTAGTGTCTCTGCTGAGCATGGCGTAGGTTTAATTAAGAAAGAATACTTATGTTACTCACGAAGTCCGCAAGAAATTGCTTTAATGAAACTGATTAAACACGCTTTTGATCCTCTGGGTATTTTAAATCCTGGTAAAATTTTTGACTGATTGTGAATAATGAATAGCTGTGTGAGACCGAATGTGAAAGATGTGCCCTCTAAAAATCGACAAAGCGCTAGTCATGCTAGTGCTATTAGTATTGGCTTGATGCAGGTTAACCCTGTAGTCGGTGCGATAGAGTCAAACACCCAACTGGTGATTCAATTAGTGCAAGCCCACGTTGTGTCAAACAAACCTCAAGTGATGGTGTTTCCTGAGTTGGTGTTGACAGGGTATCCGCCGGAAGATCTAGTTTTTAGATTTGATTTTATTGAGCAGGCTCAAGCCGGGTTAAACACAATCAAGGCTTTTTCAAAAACTGTACCAGATGTGCTGATTGTGGTGGGGGCGCCGGTTTTTAAAGATGGCTTTGGTCTTGTGAATGGCGCTTTTGCTTTTCACAATGGTCATCTTGTATGTTCCCATGGTAAACATGAGCTTCCGAACTATGGCGTGTTTGATGAAAAACGGTACTTTCAATCTGTGCCGGTGGAATATGCCAAGGTCTTTACATTTGCTGGCTGTTGTTTTTCGCTGAGCATTTGTGAGGATGTATGGCACCCACCAGTTGTTGCTCACGCAGCAAGTCAGGGAACACAGGTCATACTTAATCTCAATGCGTCACCTTATTATCAAGGTAAAGTTGAAGTTCGACATCAGATTTTAGTTGATCGTGTGGTGGAAGCTCGACAACTTGGTGCTGATGTCAGCCTTGTGTATGTTAATCAAGTTGGCGGTCAGGATGAGCTCGTGTTTGATGGTGGCTCATTAGTGATTGATCCAACTGGTGTGATTGCTCAATTATCGTCATTTCAAACGCAAGCTGCTTTTGTGGAATATGAGCCCACTACATCCACTTGGCTCACTCGTTTTTTAAAACCCAAGCCTGGGTATCAATATCGATCCCAGCAGGATCAACAATTAGCCAGTATTTTTCAAGCTTTAGTGCTTGGCACTCACGACTATGTGATAAAAAACGGTTTTCAAAAAGTGTTGTTAGGGTTGTCAGGTGGGGTGGATTCAGCATTAACACTGGCAATTGCCGTGGCCGCTTTGGGGGCGGGTGCTGTTCAAGCAGTAATGATGCCTTTTCATTACACGGCAGCCATAAGCATTGAAGACGCCGAGCTGCAAGCCATGCAACTTGGTGTTTCGTTCTCAATCAAGCCAATAGCGGCTATGTACGAGGTGATTATGGCAAGTTTGTCGGTCGATTTTGCAGGTTTGCAGCTGGACGCGACTGAAGAAAATATCCAAGCTCGTTGTCGTGGTTTATTGCTTATGGCACTTTCAAATAAGCAAGGCGCATTAGTATTGACTACTGGCAATAAGAGCGAATTGGCCGTTGGGTATTCTACGCTGTATGGCGATATGGCTGGCGGTTTTGATCCAATTAAAGATCTACCAAAAACTCAAGTTTATGCACTAGCCGATTTTATTAATCGCCACGGCTTTGAATTAGGTTTTACAGTACCGCAAGTCATTCCTCAGCGAGTATTAGATCGACCAGCGTCTGCTGAGCTTCGGCCAGATCAAACTGATCAAGACAGCCTGCCTAACTACGCTATTTTAGACGGCATTTTGTATGAATTTATTGAAAAAGACAGCAGCGTGAACGAGATTATACAGCTTGGGTATGACGCAGAAACTGTGCATCATGTAGTAAATCTTGTCAAAAAGAATGAGCACAAACGCAGACAAGCGCCACCTGGTGTACGCTTGTCTGCCCGTGCTTTTGGGAGAGACCGTCGATATCCAATTACAGCTCGCTGGCAGTAGACGCCTTACAACAATTGTTGTGCGTGAGCAAAACTGACCGCAAAACTAAAGCCCAAGAGTGTGATCACTTGCACTAAAAAATTAGTCGCCGCAAGAAATACGCTCTTTAATATCGAAGCGCTTAAAAAGGCGCTATAGACTAAGGTTGAAATAGCCACTGCAATAAGAAACTGGGCATGCTCTTGTTGTAAGCCAATATCAGGAGTAAAGCTGATCGACGCTGCCATGATTAAGCTCGTGCTGAGCACACAGATAAATAAAGCGTTGAGATTTGATATTCGTGTTTGGATGATTTGGGCGAAAAAGTACATGATGAACAGTGTTGTCGCCAGTGACGCAAACCCGGTCAACAGGTTTGTAAAAGTGAAGTGAGTCATAGTAACCTCTATTTTTTATTATTGTGAATTGACGTTTTATTTTTATTATTGGTGATGGTGTGGTGACGTATCGCAGTGGGCTATTGTGCTAATAACGGGGTTAAAACAGCGCCTAGATTGACTGCCGATAAGCCATCACTCTATCACTGAGTTGCTGCTCAGCTTGTGCGTCTTGAGTGGGGCATCAGTGATCTTGTGTAAATTTTATCCAGACTCACAAGGCTTGTTAAAATCCAAATTGGCTCTAGAAATTAGCAGATGAGGCACGTATACTCGGCGTCTCTTATAGGTGTAAGGAATAAGATATGTGCGGTATTGTTGGAATTGTTGCCCAAAGTTATGTGAACCAGCATTTATACGATGCATTGACGGTCTTGCAGCATCGCGGTCAGGATGCGGCTGGTATCGTAACCTGTGATGATGTACGTCTTAATCTTCGAAAAGACAATGGTATGGTTCGAGATGTATTTAGCATGGATCATATGTTAGGGCTCACGGGAAATATGGGCATTGGCCATGTTAGGTATCCAACAGCTGGTAGTTCAAGTTGCGCCGAAGCTCAGCCATTTTACGTGAACTCACCCTATGGAATTGCATTTGCCCATAACGGCAATTTGACAAACACGGCAAAAGTCGCAGAAGATTTATTTAAAGAAGATTTCCGTCATATCAATACAGGGTCTGATTCGGAGGTGTTACTGAATGTATTTGCTCACCAATTACAAGAGCAAGCCAGTTTAACTTTAACGCCAGAGGCTGTATTTGATGCTATGAAGGGCGTGTTCGCTCGAGTGACAGGCGCTTTTGCGGCTGTTGCTTTAATTAGTGGTCGTGGCATGGTGGGCTTTCGTGATCCACATGGTATTCGACCAATGGTCATTGGTTCGAAAGAACACAATGGTAAAACGGATTATATGCTTGCATCAGAAAGTGTGGCATTGTCTGTGTGTGGTTTTACTCGCTTAAGAGATGTTTTGCCTGGTGAAGCTGTTTTTATTACAGCCAGTGGCGAGTTTTATTCGTCTCAGTGTGTACCATGTAAGTTGTACAGTCCTTGTATTTTCGAGTTTGTTTATTTGGCCAGGCCAGATTCTATTATTGATGGTATTTCGGTCTATAAAGCGCGTATGCGTATGGGCGAGCGTCTTGCTTCAAAAATTACACGAATCTGGCCAGATCAAGACATTGATGTCGTGGTGCCCATTCCAGACACTAGTCGAACGGCAGCCATGCAACTTGCCCATCAGCTTGGGGTTAAGTACCGAGAAGGATTCATTAAAAATCGCTACATTGGTCGAACTTTTATTATGCCTGGTCAAACTGAGCGTAAAAAATCAGTTCGGCAAAAACTGAATGCAATTGAATTAGAATTTAAAGGCAAGAACGTACTTTTGGTCGACGACTCTATTGTTCGTGGTACTACTTGTGAACAAATTATTCAGATGGCTCGAGATGCAGGAGCTGCAAAAGTGTATTTTGCCTCAGCCGCGCCACCTGTGCGTTTTCAGAATGTCTACGGCATAGACATGCCTTCACTACATGAGTTGATCGCTCACGGCCGCAACGAGGACGAAGTTGCAAGCTTGATTGGTGCAGATCGATTAGTGTATCAAGATCTTGATGATCTTATCGATGCAACCTTTAGAGGCAGTCGAACCACTGTACGAGATTTTGATTGCTCAGTGTTTAACGGGCAGTACGTGACAGGTGATGTCACGCCAGAGTACTTGGCATCGATTGAAGTGTCACGTAATGATGGCGCTAAGTCTCATTCCGGTGTTTCCCATTCCCCTGCAGACCCTACGCCGATTGATCTCTACAATCACCGTTAAACTCGTGGGTTATTCATTAAAAAAGCGCCCAATAGGGCGCTTTTTTAATGTTTACTTACATCACTCACGCAAGAAGATGAGCAATAGCGGCTTTTTCTTCACTGAGTTCTTTTTCTGTCAATGACATTCTTTCACGACTGAAGTCGTTAATGTCTAGACCTTGGATAATAGTCCAGTCGCCGTTTTTACACGTGACAGGAAAAGAATAGATAAGCCCTTTTTCAATACCGTAACTACCGTCACTTAGCACGGCCATGCTTGTCCATTGACTACCGTTAACCCAATCACGAACATGATCAATAGCAGCATTGGCAGCAGAGGCAGCGCTTGATGCGCCTCGAGCCTTGATGATAGCAGCGCCTCGCTGCTGCACCGTCGGTATAAATTCGTCTGCATAAGCAGCTTGGTCAATATATTTTAAACCAGCTTTACCGTTTATTTTTGCATGATGAAGATCAGGGTATTGAGTGGCCGAGTGATTACCCCAGATGATAACCTGTTCGACGTTTTGTATATTGGTCTCTGCCCGAATCGACAATAATGATTGAGCACGGTTATGATCAAGTCGAGTCATAGCTGTAAAGTTTCGGGGGTTTAAATCTGGTGCATTGGCTTGAGCAATAAGCGCATTAGTGTTGGCTGGATTACCGACCACCAAAACTTTAACGTCTTTAGATGCCACCTCATTGAGCGCTTTACCTTGGGCAGAAAAAATAGCAGCATTAGCTTCAAGTAAGTCTTTTCGCTCCATACCTGGACCGCGAGGTCTTGCGCCAACTAAAAGGGCAATATCAACATCTTTAAAGGCAACTAAGGGGTCATCACTAATGTGCAATTCATGCACTAAAGGGAAAGCGCAATCGTTGATTTCCATCGCTACACCTTCAAGTGCTTTCATAGCTGGTGTGATTTCAAGCGCACTTAGGATGATCGGTTGATCTGGGCCAAGCATATTGCCTGCGGCGATTCTAAATAAAAGTGAATAGCTTATTTGGCCTGCAGCGCCAGTAACTGCCACGCGAATTGGTTTTTTCATTTGAGTCCTCTCGTAATAATGTCCATAAAACTTGATTATGCAAGGAGTTCGAGCATGGGTCAATCATAGTCGAATCTTTAGTCTTTAAATTCAAAGTGGTTTAAAATTGACCAATCTAACCAGAGCCCGCGCTACTGGCTGGTTGACGAAGGTTGTCCTTTACTAATCCCCATAGTTATCCACAGCTATTGTGGAGAACGGCTAATGTAGCTTTTTTCGGTGTAAGCAACTGTCATTTATTCTGCCACTTTTGCAGTTGAAAAATTAATTCGTCTGTAATCCCTATATTTTACTGTTATGTCTAGGTATAATGCGGCCAATCTAGTGCATTTGCGTGACCGGTTTAAATCCATGAGGAATAAAGTATGGCTCGATATCTTTTCGTGACAGGTGGTGTGGTTTCCTCGCTCGGTAAGGGTATAGCTGGCGCATCATTAGGCTCTATTTTAGAGTCTCGAGGTCTTAATGTTTCGATTATGAAGCTTGACCCTTACATTAATGTTGATCCAGGCACCATGAGTCCTATGCAGCATGGTGAAGTCTACGTCACGGAAGATGGCGCAGAAACTGATCTTGATTTAGGGCATTATGAGCGTTTTATTCGAGCTCGAATGTCTCGGCGAAATAATTTTACCACTGGTCGTATCTATCAAGAAGTCATTGAAAAAGAAAGGCGGGGTGATTATTTGGGGGCTACGGTCCAAGTTATACCCCATATTACTGACGCTATTAAGGATAAGGTGTTGCGCTGCGCGCCTGATGCTGACATTGTGATCGTGGAAATTGGCGGCACAGTGGGTGATATCGAGTCATTACCGTTTTTAGAGGCTGTGCGCCAACTTGGCAGTGAGTTAGGGCCCGAAGAAGCCATGTTTATGCATTTGACATTGGTGCCATACATCCCAACATCCGGTGAAATTAAAACCAAGCCAACGCAGCATTCAGTCAAAGAGCTTCGGTCTATTGGCCTGCAGCCAGATATATTAGTGTGTCGTTCGGAGAGACCTGTACCTCAAGAAGCCCTACGTAAAATTTCCTTATTTACCAGCGTTCGTCGTGAAGCGGTGGTGTCTTGTCCAGACGTGGCTTCAATTTATGAGGTGCCATCTGTCTTACATGCTCAGGGTCTGGATGAACTGGTGGTTCGTCAATTTAAATTAGACTGTAAACCAGCTGATCTAAGTGATTGGCAAGCTGTGCTTGATGCTAGTCGACGTGCGACTGGTCAGGTTAATATTGCGATGGTCGGTAAATACATGGATCTTAAAGATGCCTATAAATCGCTGATTGAAGCCTTGCAACATGCTGGTATGAGAGCAGGAACTAAAATTAATATCATGTATGTGGATTCTGTGGAAATTGAACAAAGCGGCACTGAGCAACTTAAATTTGCAGATGGTATATTAGTACCTGGTGGATTTGGCTCTCGCGGCACGGAAGGTAAGATTGCTGCTATTCGATTTGCTCGTGAACAAAAAGTGCCTTATCTTGGTATTTGCTTAGGGATGCAATTGGCTGTTGTGGAATTTGCACGGCACGTAGCGCAATTAGAGGATGCTCATTCCACCGAGTTACAGCAAGCGCCTAATCATCCAGTGATTGCTTTAGTCAGTGAATGGTTAGATGCTGATGGTGGTGTTAATCAGCGAGACGAAACCACGCATCTGGGCGGCACTATGCGCCTAGGTGGTTACCCATGTAAGTTGGTGCGAGATACCCTGGCGGCTAAAATTTATGCTAAACCAAAAATAGTCGAGCGACACAGGCATAGATATGAGGTCAATGCAGGTTATGTAAAAACCTTAGCGGATAGCGGTCTTATTATCAGTGGTACTTCCGATGATAATCGATTAGTAGAAATGATTGAGCTCGCTGACCATCCATGGTTTGTAGCTTGCCAGTTCCATCCAGAATTTACGTCGACTCCACGAGATGGCCATCCATTGTTTTCAAGTTTCGTGCAAGCGTCGCTAAGGCAACAAAATAGATCTATATCCAATGCGCAAGGAGAGTTAAGTGAAACATATCTGTCTTAAAGCAGTTGGATCCCCAGACCAAAAGCCTGTGGTTTTTGGTCAGGATCAACCCCTGGTGCTAGTGGCTGGGCTCAATGTGCTTGAGTCTTTGAGCCTTGCGCAAGAAGTGGCGGCGGCATGTAAACAAGTGTGTGATAGCTTGGGCATAGCCTATGTGTTCAAAGCGAGTTTTGATAAAGCCAATCGTTCTTCGATTTTAAGTTTTCGAGGCCCTGGTCTCAAGCAAGGACTTGACTGGCTTGGCCAAATTAAAACTCAATACCAGGTACCGGTAATTACAGATGTACATGAATCCGTGCAAGCTGCACCTGCCGCAGAGGTGTGTGATATTTTACAGCTACCAGCATTTTTAAGCCGACAAACTGACCTTGTCGTTGCTATGGCAAAAACAAAAAAAGTCATTAATATTAAAAAGGCTCAGTTTTTAGCGCCCCACGAAATGAAACATATTATTCAAAAGTGTGAAGAGGCAGGCAACGATCAAGTGCTGTTATGTGAGCGTGGCAGCGCTTTTGGCTATAACAACTTAGTGGTGGATTTTCTTGGTTTTGACATTATGAAAGCGCAAGCGCCC
>Ga0115546_1001925_pt1 | contig 12460 bp, 20 predicted proteins | sample COGITO_mtgs_1004_FD_87186 | JGI IMG/M metagenome (GOLD analysis project Ga0115546, IMG submission 87186) | Pelagic marine microbial communities from North Sea - COGITO_mtgs_100413 | ecosystem: Environmental > Aquatic > Marine > Epipelagic | place: Germany:Helgoland, sampling site Kabeltonne...
GGAACTTTAGAATATTATGCACAAGACCCAAGTGGTAATGCACCTTATGTAACATCGTTTATTAAAAGTGTTAATGGTGTAGATGGTTCAAATGGAACTTTACCAAGTGGCTCTTTAACATTCGGAGTATCAGCCTACAATGCTGTAGGTGGTGCTGTAGAAAGAATGAGAATTGAATCAGATGGTAATGTCGGTATAGGAACTAACTCACCAGGTGCTAAGTTCACAGTATTAAAAGATGGTACACAAGCATCAAGTGTTAGCACAACTTATCAAATACAAACAGTATCTAATTCTAATGGTGGTATTGCTATACAAGCAGGTGCAAGTTCTACTGCTTATTTAGTGTTTGGAGATAATGGAGATTATGATGCAGGTAGAATTGGTTATAAGAATGCTTCGCACGATTTATGTTTTTTTACTAACAATGCAGAAGAAATGGTATTAGATAGTGATGGAGATTTACATGTAGATAGAGATGTAGTAGCATACTCAACAACACCATCAGATAGAAGATTAAAAAAGAATATTAAAGAAATTAATTATGGTTTAGATACTATTATGAATTTAAGTCCAAAAGAATATGATTGGAAAAAAGACGATAGACATGATATAGGATTTATTGCACAAGAAGTAGAAGAAATAATTCCTGAAATTGTAAAAGATAAAAAACATTTTGATAAAGAAATTAAAACTTTGGATTATGAAAAATTAACTGCTGTATTAATCAAGGCAGTTCAAGAACAACAAGAACAAATAAACAAATTAGAGGAGAAGTTAAATGGCTAAGAAAATAGCAGAAAAAGCAGTAGAAGCTGGAGTATCAGTTAAACAAGTTGAAATCAAACATCTTAGAACTATGAAAGATGAAGCAGGTAAAGATGTATCTGTGGTAGATTGGACTGATGTAAGACCAGTAGATGATATGATTACACAAGCAGAAGCAGACTTAGTAAATGCTGAAGCAAGAGTAACTGAATTAAAAGCAGACATTGTTGAATACAAAAAGATTAAGGGTTAAGTATGGCAACACCTGTAGTACCAAGTACAAACATTGGAATTTATAGTAGTTTAAGAACAGCTACTGATTGTAATGAAACAACCAATTTAAGTTTGGCAAGTATCTGTAGTGGCGATACCTATGGTGGAATAACTAACACTTTTGGTGGTCAAGGTGGTCCTGCTTTTCAGTTTGATGTAGGACTAGGAGAGTATTTAGGATTAGAAGACCCACCTATGGAGATGTCTAACACCATTGGTGGAGGATATTCATAAGATTTTATTAACAATAACATGAGGGTTATGTAATGAGTGAACAAAGAAAAGTAACAATAGATAAAACAGAATACAATTTTGATGAACTAAAACAAGAACAACAAATTCTAGTTGAACACATTGAGAATTGTCGTAGGCAAAAAGCAAACATCGCTTTCCAAATGGATAGAGAAAATGTAGCAGAAGGTGCATTTGCTAAGATGCTTACTGAATCGTTTGAAGAAAAAGAAGAAGTGAAAGAAGAAAAAGATGCCTAAATTAAATGTAGTTGCAAACATCATTGATAAAGTAGCTGGTCATGTAGACAAGTTTACTTTAGACAAAGAGGAACAAGCACAATTAATACAAGAGATAAACAAAGCACAGATAGAAGTCAACAAAATCGAAGCTGGGCAAACCAATGTATTCGTAAGTGGTTGGCGACCATTCATAGGGTGGACTTGTGGAGTCGCTTTATGCTATCACTTCGTATTGCAACCATTGTTAATGTTTGTATTCTTGGCTATTGGGAAACCTATGGAATTACCAATATTCGATATGACAACACTAACAACTGTGTTGATGGGAATGCTTGGACTTGGTGGTTTGAGAACCTACGAGAAGGTGAAGAAGTCAGCATGACATTCGAACAAATCATTAATGATGTCTTAGAGCATGAAGGGGGTTATGTAAATGATCCCCTAGATAAAGGTGGTGAAACCAACTTTGGTATTGCTAAACGATGGTATCCTGATCTAGATATTAAAGCATTGACTAAAAATGATGCAGTTAATATCTACTATAACGATTATTGGAAACCAAGTAAGGCAGAACAACTTCCTAACAACTTACAAGCAACTTACTTTGATATGTGTGTAAATATGGGACAAACACGAGCAGTTAAGATACTACAAGAAACTATTAATAGCACAGGAAGCACGACAATAGCCCAAGATGGCATTATTGGAAGCATAACGATAAAGAGTGCAGTTAATATATCTAAAAGACGATTACAAGCTTATAGATGTTTGTTCTACTCAAAAATAGTAAACGAAGAACCTTCCCAAAAACGATTTTATTATGGGTGGTTTAAAAGGGCAACAACAACATGAAGAAGATTAAAAGCACAGGAATCATATTTGGTGATATGCACTTTCCATTACATGATGAAGCAGCTTTTAGCTGTGCATTAAAAGTGATAGAGAAAGTAAAGCCAAGTGTATTTATTAATTTAGGGGATTTTGCAGAAGGCGAAATGGTATCCCATTGGAGATGGAGTAGAAGAAGGCGACCACCTTTAGAATACCAATTACCTTTAATTGATAAAGAAGCAGATGAAGTTAATTTTCACATGGATAGAATTGACAAAGTATTAGATAAAGTAGGGTGTAAAAAGAAATACTTGGCTATGGGTAACCATGATGCTTGGTATAATCAGTTTGTAGAAGAAAACCCATACTTAGAACAATACAAACCTGAAACCTTGTTTAAGATCAAGGAAAGGGGATACAAGTGGTATCCTTATGGTGAGTTATTTAAAGTAGAAGGTTCTAAACTCTATGCTTATCATGTTGGGCATTATAGTTCAGTTAATCATAGTAGAACTACTGTTCAGAACTTAGGGTGTAATGTGATTTATGGTCATGTTCACGATTGCCAACGAAGTGTTATGCAACACATTTCAGGCACACACATAGCACAAAGTATGGGCTGTTTGTGTAAGATTAAGAAAGATTTTTTAAAGGGTAGAAAGGTAAACTGGACACATAATGTAGGGATCGTAGATTTCTTTACTGATGGTTGGTTTAACTTAATTACTTTAGACATACATAATGGAACGACAACTTGGAACAACGAAATAATAGAGGGTGATTAATGGGTTTTGCAGAAACGATAGCTAAGATAAAAGAATTAAGTATTATGCTTCAATCAAAGCACATAGCTGATAGAGAAGTAATACACTATACATCAGAACTGCACAGACACATAGAACATTTAGAAGTTCCACAATTAATAGGACAAGAAGATGACAACATATCTAGAAACATACTGCACAATTGAAGATTTACAACTGGTAGCCCCATTTATTTTTGATTATGACAGAAAAAGAACTATAACAAATTGGGTATCACATAGTAGTAGTGGTAATTCTGAAATATGGAAAGCAGGTAGTGTAGGCAAATTTACAATGCTATATGAAAACGATATTGAACAAACATTAGTATCAGATATTCCAAGCATAGATGCAGATGGAAAATACTTTTTTGATGAAGATACAGATGTAGTATATTTTATGCCAACCACAAATTCCAATCCAAACTATGATGTAACTATGACAGCTGGTAGGGATAACAAAACATTATTTAATGAATTTATTTCAAGGAGTTCCGACTTTGTTCGTTCTTATATCAATAAGCCAATCTACAAGAACAAAGGTGTTGGAACAGGGGATAGTTTAGGTAGGGATTTTCCTGAAGTAATTGTAAGGGCTACTGCATTATTGGCTGCTAGTATGGCAATCCTTCCCTATGACGAGCAACATGGATTAAGACTACAAAATCAAGTCTATAATCCTGAAACCAATCTTGGCTTACTTGATATGATCCGAACAGGTGTTATCAGTTTAGATCAAGATGAAGATGGTAGAGATAAAATCGTAAAAGAAGTATCTGTTGATAGTGCAACAACTGGTGCTATTGTAGATACTTTTGGCTATCCTCAAACATCATTTGATAGAATCAAAGTCATTATCAGCACAGCAGGAACATTTGCATCAGGTTCAACATCTAGTGTTAAATATAGTTCTTTTGTAGGCGATGATAGTGGATTAAAAGTAAACTTAGTACAAGATGGTGAAATCATTGATGGTGGATTACAATACATTGGACATGGAGTTGCAATACGATTCTCAACTGGTGTTTATACTTTAAATGATGAATGGGAAGTAGAAGTATCGGGATTAGACCACACTTCAGGTGGTGGGATTAGCACAATACAATTAAAGAGAAATTAATGCCACACAGTAAAAGACAACAATCATTGTTAAAACGATATGCTTTAAAAGGAGTTAATAAACCTAAGCTAACTCCAAAGCATAAAACAAAGAAAGCAGTCGTATTGGCTAAAACTGGGGATCACAAGATAAAGCTAATTCGCTTTGGTGATCAAAAGTCAGGACATAATTATAGTGCAGGGGCAAGACGAGCATTTAAAAGCAGACATGCAAAGAATATAGCTAAGGGTAAATCATCTGCTGCATATTGGGCAGATAAGTTCTTATGGAGTTCAGGTGGTAGAAAGAAAAGCCCACCAAAAGGACAAAAGAAAGTATATGGTAAAAGATAATGTTTAATAAACCAAATGGTGCAGGTAAAGGTGATGAGCCAAGACCAATGACTATTTCTAAAGAAGAATACAATAAGAGATATGAAAAGATATTTGGTAAAAAAAAGAAAGTAAACAATGGCAAGAAAAACACTAAGTAGTAGCAGAAAAACCAATGGCAAGAAAAAGACTAGGCAAGGTAAAAGCAAACGAACCAAATATGGTAACAAAGCTAGTAAAAAGTATTATAAGAAAAAGTATAGAGGGCAAGGATAATGGCTAGAGTAACATTTGAAAATATATATAAAGATAGAGTATTAAATAATATTCAAAAACTTATTAAACAGACTATCCCAAGTGTTCCTTTGTATTATGATGAACATAGGGGACAAGAAAGTTTCTTGTTAAGACCACAATCTGATACCTTTATTGATTATGCAAGTAATGCACATATTAGACAATATGAAACCTTAATTAGTTTTCAAATTATTTCAGGGTCTGATTATACAAGAGATAAAGATATACAAAGACTAACTGATGTAGCAGAACTTGTTAAAAGAATATTCTTTGATAATAGAGATTTGGGAGATACAAATATAACAGATTGGTATAATGCCAAAGTAACCAATATTGCATATGAAAGAGATGAAGAAGATACAGAAGTAGAAAGATTTGTAATGACTTTAGAGTGTAATGTAAATGAAGGAGTTTCATAATGAAATATAAACACATAAAAGGACTACAACTTCAGAAACCATCATATTTAAAAACATCTAATCAAGTGATTAGAGAATTGTTAGATGGAAAAGAAGTTGAGTTGAGTGAAGAAAATGTGGCTGAATTTGAATCGTTAGGTGTTCAAGTAAAGCCAATTAATAAAAAGCCTAAGAAGAAAAAAGTTAAAAAAGAGGAGTAACAAATGGCAATTAGTTCAAAAGTCTATGGTAAAAGTCAATATGCCATAGGTATTAAACAAAAAGCTGTAACTGCTTTTGCAACAGCAGGTGCAACTGATACAGCATATCAGTTACTTCCTGTGATTAATGTATCTTCCCCTGTACTCAATCTTATTGAAAGTGGGGAAATACGAAGCAATAATGCAGGAATGATTGAAACTGATTTTGATCAGTTTAGATCAAGAAAAGGTGGATTTGTAACACTTGATTTTGAAGTACCAGCAGAAAGAGCATCATTATCAAGATTGTTAGCAAATGTTTTACAAGACCATGTAGAGAGTGGTAGTTCACCAAACTTTGTACATACAATAGAATCATCATCATCTGCCCCACTTGCAAGACCTGATTTAAGTTCAAGTGCAAGTGTAGTAGGAGATGGAATACCAAGTTTATTTGACATTGGTTTATATGGACCTGCATCAGGCGAAGATAAAATAATGACAAGTGCAACATTACAATCATTAACAATGAATTTTGATATGTCAGATGGTAGATTATTGTTGAGTGGTACTTTCTATTCAGGATTTGCAAGTTCAACAGGATTTAAAGTTGGACAAACCTTATCTGCGAATAGTGCAGAACCAACATTAATGAGTTCATCACCGACACAGATTGAATCATATTTTGATACAAAACAATTTGATGTTAATGGAAGTGCTACAGATGCAATTATTACAGCAGTATCATTTACATTTGAAAACAATGTAGCAAGAGTTGGTAGAGATGCTAATGGAGATGCAGAAGCATACTCTTTCGGTATCCCATCAGTAAACATTACTGGAGAGATTTCTTTCATGTATGATGGAAACTTCAATGATGGTGCTGATAATGTTCTACAGGATTTCTTAGATGGAACTCCTGCAACCTTGACTTTAAAACAAGGTGATGGAACAGTATCTACTGCTGGTGAAATGAATATTACAGCAGAAGTATATTCAACTGCTGTGAATTATGATTTGAATGCAGACACAGGTGCAATTATTACAATACCATTTAAAGTAGTACAACCTACAACGACTGGTGGAGTACATAATGGTACAGCATTTAAGTTTGAATTTAGTGATGGAATAACCGACACAAGTTGGTAAACAAAGGAGTAACACATGAAGGTTAAAATGTTCGATAAAGAGTGGGAAGTGAAGAATCCTACTTACAAAGAAAAACGAGATTTACAACGAGCAAGAATGAGTGCAATCAATGCAACAGGTAAAGTAGATACTGAAAAGTTCTACGATGCACTTGAAATTGTAGAAAAGATAAGTGGCTTATCCGAAAGCGATTATGTCGTAAAAGATAAGCCCTTGACTATGGGTGAAATAGATGGTCTATTGACGAAACTTCTAACTGAATTTTTAGATGTTTCAAAAAAAGACTAATGGCTTTGTCTTGTTATGTGTGGTTTAGTCATTTTGGCTATCCACACTTTGACAAGCAGTATCCTTATAAAAGGCAAAGTCCAGTAACAAATAGAGTAAGGACATATAAAGATGAAAAAGATGTTCTACATGAAATTGATAGAGTTTATGATCAATACAAAGATTCTAAATTTTCTATGGGTAGAAATCTATATTTTATATTACCTCTATTTTGCGATCCTAAATGTTTGTATGATGATTGGATAGGAGAAACTATACGAGAATATCGTATGGCTAAGAATTTAAATATCCCTATTGCAAGAAGTTTAGAAGAAGCCGATTCATTTATAGTAGATAATTTTTTAATCATAGATAACGAATTAAACTCAATTAGGGAATATGAGGTAAGTAAGAATGGCAATGGATAAAAAACAAATAAAATTATTTATTACAGCAGAAACAAAGAAAGCTGTTCAAGCACTTAATAAAGTAGAAAAAGGACAAAAAGATATAAAGAAGCAAAACGATGGATTAAAGAAAAGTTTTGTTGGATTAGGTAAAGCTATTGTCGGTGCTTTTGCAATTAGAGCAATAGCAAATTTTGCGAAAGAAGCATTAATATTAAAAGGACAAACTGAACAATTAACTAAAGCATTCAAAAATCTTGGTTCATCTGTTGGTTTTAATAGTAAATCTTTAGATAAGTTTAGAAAAGCAACAAATGGAACAGTATCCGATATAGACTTAATGACACAAGCTAATAATGCTATGTTATTAGGTATTGTTCAAAGCGATGATCAATTTGCAGATTTAATTGATTCTGCACAACGACTAGCACAAGCAGTTGGAAAAGATGCAATATTTGGTATTGAAAGTTTAACAACTGGTATTGGTAGGCAATCAAAACTTATGTTAGACAATCTTGGTATTATTGTTGATACTAATAGGGCTTATGAAGTTTATGCAGAATCTATAGGTAAAAGCACAAGTGCATTAGATGACAATGAAAGAAAACAAGCATTTATTCAAGCTACAATGGAATCTGTCAATCAAAAAGTATCTCAATTAGGAGAAGAAACATTAAGTTCAACAGAAACAATAGCCCAATTAGATGTGGCAATGGAAAATTTAAAAACAGCTACAGGTTCATTTGTAGAAGGTCCAGGTGTTGGTTTTGTAAACTTTTTAGCAGATGTAGTTTCAGGTACAGAAATTTCAATAGAAAAAATTGGTGGATTTATTACCGAAGTCAAAAAATTTCCTGATAAATTTCAAGAAGGTTTAGATTCTATTGGAGAAAAAGCTGGTCCACAAATTGCTACTTTTGATGAATTTGTAGGTCCATTAACACAACAAGGCATGAATGAAAAGAAAAAAGAATTACATCTACAATACTTACAATCAATTAATGGAATGGAAGAAGAAGCATTACAAGCTAGAATTGATTTAGGATTTGGTTTTTTAGAACAAGAAAATAATTTAGAAACATCTAGACTAACTAAAAGACTTACCAATCTTAAAGCATATTTTAATGCACAAAAAATATTAGAAAACGAAGCCCATCAATTAAGAATAAAAAACAATTTAGAAAGTGCTATTCTATCAGGGCAGTCATCTAAAGAAGCAGCACAATCAGTAATTAAAGCAGAAGTAGCAGAAGCACAAGCAGGATTGATTTCAAGTATTATGAAAGCATTACCATTCCCATTTAATCTTGCAGTAGCTGCAGGGGCAGGTAGTATGATTGGTAAGGTAACTGATCAACTGTTATCATTTGAAACTGGTGGATCGTTTGTAACAAAAGGTAGAACAACTTTGCCAATAGGTAATGGAGTGGTAGTAGGGGATAATGCAAGTGGTATGGAAAGAATAGATGTAACACCATTGCCAAGTCCTACAAGTAGTGGTAGTAACATAGTAGTAAACATCAATGCACCAGTTGTTGATGAATTTGTAGTAGATAGTATAATTCCTGCTATTAGACGAGCAGAAAAACTTAACTTATAAGGAGATAGAGAAGTGGAAGTAAATAAACAAACAAAACTAACATTAAGTCTTGAAACAATCATTAGTGGAGTCGTAACACTTGCAATGATTATTGGTATGTGGTTTACACTTCAAGCCGATATTGAAGAAGCTAAAAAGTTACCTGAACCACCAGTTAGTAGAACTGAATATGATTTAAAAGACCAAATGATTCGTAATTCAATTATGAATACTGAAGAAAAAGTAGAGAAGCTAGAAGAAAAAGTAGATGACATTAAAAAAGATACAAGAAGTATTAATGAAACTCTACTCAATATGAATAACAAATAGGATATGGATTATGAAAAATATGATAAATATGTGGCTATTGGTGCTTGGGTTGTTTACCTCATCGCTATATTCGCAATCAGTATCTTTGGATAATTTCCAAGATATTCAATTAATGAAAAATGAGTTCTGTGCTGTAATAGAAGTTAATGCAAATTGGAATTATCAAAACAAAGTAGCATTAGAAAAATTAGAAAGATGTTATATTGGCTATGTAGATATATCTAATAAAGATATTGGTGCAGTTATTCAAAAGGAATGGAACATTAAAGTTGTTCCTACTATAATTATTTTTGAATATGGAGTTGAAGTAAAGCGATTTGAAGCAGACCTAAGCATGAAATTTAGAGAAGATGAAATTTTAAATAATATAAGGCAGGAGATTATAAAATAATGTTTATTAACTCTAATTACTTATCTAAGTTATCTCCAACCATGACAGAAAATTGGTTGGTACAAATCTATAAGAACACTAATAGTAGTGTTGCTTATACTGATACACCTGATTTACGATTTAGTTTTTCAGAAACAGTATATGATGGGGAAAATTATTATCCTGCAATCTTGAATAAACCAAGCATATCTTATTCGCTTGATCTAAAAGGATTTACTACAAAGACAGGAAGTGTAACATTGAATCTAGCTAATATAGATTTAGATGGAACGACCTTATTAGAGTTATTAGGTTCGGATTTTATCAATGGCACAGTATCAATTTTATCTCAAATTGATAACGATGGTACTGCTGCCAATGCCTTACAAATATTTAGTGGTAGAATAAGTAGCTTTGGATATAGAGGAAATACGATTGTATTAAGTGTGGTATCTAATAGACCATTTCAGAATGTATCTATACCACAAGGCAAAACATCAGGTTCAGATAACGACCAATATAATAATAAAGTAATTCCATTAGTTTTTGGAGAATACACACCGAATACTAATTTTACTAATGGTCAAGATGTCTATGCTTGTCCATTCTTAAAGAATGATGGTAAGAATTTTATCTATGTAATACCTGAAAATACAAGTGGTTCACAAGCACATGATTTAGAATTTTATGATAAGGGTATGAAACGATTTATACCACTAACCGATACTAACACAAGTGTTGTAACAGTAGATGGTGCTAAAACATTATCTGTTCCCAAAGAAATGAAAAGAGTATTTAAGATGTTGCCTGATGAAATACCAGGTGGAGTAGTAAAACAAGAAGGTGGTGGAAGTGGAGTTATTGCAGTTACAGGAGATATTGAAAATTCTTTTGATGGTTCAACAGATACAGAGGTAGATGTAAATCATGCAACTAATTTTGCAGATGTAAGAGGGTTTACTATGAAACTTGCAATACCACAAGTTACTGGTAAGATTACTGCAATTACATTAGGGCTAGATGGAACATTAACACAAGCATATAGTAGTGGTAGTCCAGGTGTAGATGATGGATTATTTGTTAACTTAGCAACAGAACTATCAGGTGGATTTGGAAGCACAACACCAAGTAAAAATACAGCAATTATTGGGGCTTCTAATAATTATAACAGAACAACATCTATTGACTTGACAGCTAGTCATAGTGCAGTAGATATTTCAGGTTTATTAGAAAATGGTGCTTTACCTGATGAACTATTTTTAAGTTTTAGATGGGATACATTAGATGGAGATGTAGATTGTAATAGTTGGAATGTATCATTAGAAAATGTTTTCGTAACAGTAACTGCAGAAAACGATTTAGCAAATGAACCTATTGCATCGCAAGAATTTAATGCAGGGATAGAAAAAGTATATTTAGGTAGAGATATTACAACAGAAGGATTTACTGCATACTCATCAGTATCTGAATTAACTGATCTAGATAATCCAGTAGCGATCCATAGACAATTATTACATAGCATATTAAATGTAGCAGATAGTGATTCAGATGCAAAGATAGAAAATTCAGGATATAAGGCAGTAGCAGAACTACGAGATAGTACCTTAACAAGCCCAACATCTACTCATTGGAAAACAAGACTAGCATTAGATGAACCTGAAGCCCTAGAAGGGATTATGAATAAACTTCAATATGAAGGGTGTTTCTTTTTTGAATTTTCTGCCCAAGCAGGACAAACTTCTATTTCGGGGGTGAGTCCTTTACGATACTTTACGATTGCAGATAGTGTAACTGCAGCAGTTGATTTGAGTCAAATAGACATCAGTCAGTATGAACTTGGAATCACACCTATTAATGACTTGGAGACAAATATTGTAGTAAACTATAAACCACACCCAGCAGAAAATCAATATCTAAAACAAGATACTTATACATCTGCAGTAAGTGGTTCTGTTCATGGAACAATCTTTGATAATGCTTCACACCAAAAACAAGAAATGAATTTAGACTTTTTGTTTGATGCAGTAGATGATGTAAGTGGATCAAGAAACTCTAGTTGGATAAACTTTAGAAAGAGTTTATTTGGTGAATATAAAACCACAGTAAATGCAACATTAGTCAATCCTGAAAAGTATGCAATGCTACAAGTAGGTGATGCTATAGACTTTGGTGAAGAAACCTTTGGCGAAATAGGTAGTCCATTTGATGAAATATCAGATACCTTTGATAGCTTTATTGCTATGCCTACAAGACTATTCAAAGATGCTTGGTCAGGAAAGAAATTTATAATAACAAATTTAAAACGAACCTTAGGTAAGGTTACAATTCAAACGAGGGAAGTATAATGGCAAGTTATTTTATATACGATTCAATTAATCAATACAGAAGTGATAATACAGTTAGTGAAGGGCAAATGACAGATAGTGCAACACCTACTTTTTCTGCTACTTCCACTATTACTGATCACGAAAGAGCATCAGACCAAAACATAGGAACTATTATTAGTGCAGTAGTAGATAGAGATGCAATAGAATATGCAGTAGGATCGTCAGTAACTGCAAATGCTGCAGCAGTCTATTTTACTGGAGATGATAATGTATCAAGTGGAACTATTATGAACTTCTTTGTAGATACTGATAGAGCAAGTTTGCCTAACAAAGGAACAATAACTGCAGTAAGTGCAGCAGGGTGGGCAACAACAGATTTAACTGAAACTACTGGAACAAAGTTCTTTGTAGAATTTACAGGTGCAGTAACCAATGTATCAGAAGTTCTAATTGGTAGTAAACTATCATTTGAAGTAGAACCTGATGTCAATATCCAATCATCTATTGATTACGAGAACTCAATCCAAAGATCATTAGGTGGAGTTGAGTATGCCTTAA
>Ga0115546_1001932_pt1 | contig 12427 bp, 10 predicted proteins | sample COGITO_mtgs_1004_FD_87186 | JGI IMG/M metagenome (GOLD analysis project Ga0115546, IMG submission 87186) | Pelagic marine microbial communities from North Sea - COGITO_mtgs_100413 | ecosystem: Environmental > Aquatic > Marine > Epipelagic | place: Germany:Helgoland, sampling site Kabeltonne...
CTTTACCCTCAGCTCCTGAGTCAGCTCCCGGCTATCGTTAAACAACTTCGCATGGGCGATCGCAGTTCCAACTTGTTCAGTCAGCTCCTGAACTAGCTCAATTTCAAACGGTTTCCAAGGGCGATGAGGCGGCTGCTGAAGCACCAAGATACTGTTGGGTTCGCTTTGATAGCAAGTAGCAATTGTCAGCACCGTATACGGACGATCGTCCTCACCGCGCTCAAAATCAGAAATAATTGGCTCTAAACTCTCTAGCGTCCTCAAGAAGTCGGGCTTATTCGGCAGCGAAAACGTCCGCCCCTTACAAGGGTACAAGTTAGCCTGATAGTACTCAGCCACGACCGTCAGGGTTTGCATTGTCGCAGAATAGTCGCACACCAAACACCGATCTAGATGCAGCATTTCGCCTAGCCCGGTCACCGTTTGCTGCCAAATAGTCTGAATATCTAGCGTTTGACGGATGCTAGAAGTCACATTGGCCAGCAGTTCGTAATAGGTGCCTCGGCCATTCCCACTCGATAGCCGCACCTTCGATAGCTGGCTAACATCTCGAGCAATTCGACGCCCCACCCCGACCACAGCAGGCTGTGGAGCCTGCTCTGCTAACGAATCGGACGATACAGATAGCGAGTCCGTCGGCAAAGGACTTAGCAAAAAGTCAAAGCTAATCGGTTGATGGCCGCAGCGCACCACGCACTGAAACTCTTCAGGCTGCTGATTTTCGACCACTTGCTGAACGCGCTCTAAATAACGGGCGATCGCCACCGGGCCAAACAACGTCTCTACAGACTGACCTTTTAAATCGTCGCTGTTCTGACAATCAGCCGCATCGGGCCAGTGCAAAGACAAAATCTCGCCGCTCGCGGTATGCGTCACCACCAGCGTGCTAACGCTCTCAGCAGCATCACCTATCAGCGCCGGTTCACTACTTAGCGCCGGAGTCGATTCGATAGATGAAGAGGGTTGGACAGACCGAGACATCGCTTAGTTTAGAAGCCCACTAATTCAAAAACGTTGATATAAAAGCTAGCGTCGTTCAAAATTCGGCAAAAGCACATTTAGTCAAGATTATCGCTTATTGGCTCAGGATGAGGGCAGCGAAATCACATTCGAGATATTACGTAGAACCCAAAACGTAGAACTCAAAGAGTAGGAAAGGGTAATGCGTGAGATGGCTATCGGCGATCAGGCGATCGCAAGACAAATCAACTCGCAAACTCAAATTCTTAGCCAGAGGATTTAATATAAGTTTAGACTGCGCCCCAAACTGGGCTAGTTTTAGCTTTTGCCTACACTGTTTCAGCGGCACCTTCATGACCGACGTTCCCGTTTCACGCCTGCGCAACTTTTCCATCATTGCCCACATCGACCACGGCAAATCCACGCTGGCCGACCGGCTCCTGCAGGAAACGGGCACTGTCAGCGACCGAGACATGAAGGCCCAGTTCCTCGACTCCATGGACATCGAGCGAGAGCGCGGCATCACCATCAAGCTTCAGGCCGCCCGGATGAACTACACCGCCAAAGACGGTGAAAATTACGTCCTCAATTTAATTGATACGCCAGGCCACGTTGACTTTACCTACGAAGTGTCTAGATCGCTCGCCGCTTGCGAAGGCGCCCTCCTTGTCGTCGATGCTTCCCAGGGCGTAGAAGCGCAAACGCTAGCCAACGTCTACCTAGCGCTCGATAACGACCTAGAAATTATCCCAGTGCTCAACAAGGTAGACTTGCCCGGCGCAGATCCTGAGCGCGTTAAAAAAGAAATTGAAGAAGTCATTGGACTCGACTGTAGCGGAGCCATCCTCGCATCGGCTAAGCAAGGAATTGGCATCACCGAAATTTTAGAGTCGATTGTCTATCTAGTTCCCCCCCCAGCGGACAAAAACAACGAGCCGGTGCGAGCTCTGATATTCGATAGCTATTACGACAGCTATCGAGGCGTGATTATTTACTTCCGCATTACAGACGGCACAATTGGCAAAGGCGATCGCATTCACCTGATGGCCTCCGGCAAAGAATACGACATCGACGAGCTAGGCGTTTTGGCTCCCACCCAAAAGCCCGTAGACGAACTGCACTCCGGCGAAGTAGGTTACATCTCCGCCTCCATCAAGTCAGTAGAAGACGCCCGAGTCGGCGACACTATTACACTGGTGAAGAACCGCGCCGCAGAGCCTTTAGCCGGTTACATAGAAGCCAAACCCGTTGTCTTCTGCGGCCTGTTTCCCACCGACTCCGACCAGTACGAAGACCTGCGCGAAGCCCTCGACAAACTGCGGCTCAACGACGCCGCTCTAAAGTACGAACCCGAAACCTCTAGCGCCATGGGCTTTGGTTTTCGCTGCGGATTTCTAGGACTGCTGCACATGGAAATTGTGCAAGAGCGACTAGAGCGCGAATACAATCTCGATCTCATCACCACCGCTCCGTCAGTGATTTACAAAGTCACCACCATTACCGGCGAAGTCGTCGAAATCGACAACCCTAGCCTGCTACCCGACCCCCAACAGCGAGAGAAAATAGAAGAACCCTACATTAAGGTAGACATCATCACGCCCGAGGAATTTGTCGGCACGCTTATGGAACTATGCCAGGCTCGCCGAGGAGAGTTTCAAGATATGAAATACCTTACGCCCGGTCGCACCACGCTAATTTACGAACTGCCGCTAGCAGAAGTAGTGACCGACTTCTTCGACCAGATGAAGTCGCGCAGCAGAGGCTATGCCAGTATGGAGTATCAGCTCATCGGCTACCGGGCTAATGCGCTAGTCAAGCTAGATGTGATGATCAACGGCGACAAAGTTGACCCACTAGCAGCAATTGTCCACAAGGACAAAGCCTATTACGTCGGCCGCGCGCTCACCGAAAAGCTCAAAGAGCTGATTCCGCGCCATCAGTTTAAAGTGCCGATTCAAGCCTCTATCGGGAGCCGAATTATTGCTAGCGAAAGCATTCCGGCGTTGCGCAAAGACGTGCTGGCCAAGTGCTATGGCGGCGATATTTCGAGAAAGAAAAAGCTGCTGAAAAAACAAGCCAAAGGTAAAAAGCGACTGAAGTCTATCGGCACAGTAGACGTGCCTCAAGAGGCGTTTATGGCCGTGCTAAAGCTAACGCCTAGCAGCTAAAAATTTAGCGAACAGTTTGGCTAGTAGCTCGCCTCGCAGTTCAAGAAAATTTGATATAGGCATAAATGATCTGGGTATTCCTAAAAGCGGTTGAAGTTTTAGTGAACGCCCAAGAGATTGTCATTTGTATCAAGAAAACTTTGTTACATTTTTAGTCAGCTTCGAGCCTTAGCGATACTCGAACCGACAGCTCAACGCAACTTGATATGCGGCGTAGCAGTCGTTATCTGGGTAGATACTCAACGTTTTTGCAGGCATATATCAAATCTATGAGAATTTTAGTCACCGGCGGGGCTGGCTTCATCGGATCCCATCTGATTGATCGGCTCATGAGCGCAAACCACGAAGTTATTTGTCTAGATAATTTCTACACGGGCCACAAGCGCAATGTGCTGCGCTGGATGGATCATCCTTACTTCGAACTTGTTCGTCACGATATCACCGAGCCAATTCGCCTCGAAGTCGATCAAATCTACCACCTGGCCTGTCCTGCCTCCCCGGTACACTATCAGTACAATCCGGTCAAAACGGTCAAAACCAACGTGCTAGGTACGCTCAATATGCTGGGCCTAGCAAAGCGCGTTAAAGCCAGATTCTTCCTAGCTTCGACCTCCGAAGTTTATGGCGATCCCGAAGTTCATCCTCAGCCTGAGGAATATCGCGGCAGCGTTAACCCGATTGGCATCCGCAGTTGCTACGACGAAGGCAAGCGCATGGCCGAAACCTTGGCTTTCGACTATCACCGGCAAAACGATGTCGAAATCCGAGTCGTCAGAATTTTTAATACGTACGGCCCTCGCATGTTGGAAAACGACGGACGCGTCGTGAGTAATTTTATTGTTCAGGCCCTTAGCGGACAGCCGCTCACGGTTTACGGCGATGGCTCTCAAACGCGCAGCTTCTGCTACGTTTCCGACTTGGTTGAAGGCTTTATCCGCCTGATGAACAGTGACCAAACCGGGCCAATTAACATTGGCAATCCGGGCGAGTACACGATTTTGCAGCTAGCAGAAACCATTCAAAAGATGGTAAATCCCAACGTAGAGGTTCAGTACAAGCCTTTACCCCAAGACGATCCGCGCCGCCGCCAGCCAGATATTACCAAGGCGGAAGCGCTTTTAGGCTGGCAGCCTACTGTGGATCTGCAGGCTGGACTAGAGAAAACCATTGCAGATTTTCGCGATCGCATGGAAGCCAACGGCACTCTCAGCCAAAATCTTCCTGAAACTATCGTTACCACCGCCTAACAGCCGTCTGCTGAGGACGGCTGTTTCATATCGCTAAGGGTCTATTCGCTAGGCCCTTTTCAAACCTATTCAAACTATCTAGCTTACAAGGAGCTTCACTGCCATGCGTGTTTGCGTTATCGGAACTGGTTATGTTGGCCTAGTCACCGGCGTGTGTCTATCACACATTGGACATCATGTTATCTGTGTGGATAACAATGAGGAGAAAGTACAGCTCATGAAGTCTGGCCAGTCGCCGATTTATGAGCCGGGCCTTTCAGATTTAATGAAGTCCTCGATGGCCTCAGGCAATCTAGAATTTACCTCCAATTTGGGCGCAGGCGTCGACCATGGCGACATTCTGTTCATCGCCGTAGGCACCCCGGCTTTGCCCACTGGCGAAAGCGACACCCGCTACGTAGAAGCCGTCGCTCGCGGCATTGGCGAACACCTCAACGATGGCTACAAAGTCATTGTCAACAAATCCACCGTGCCTATTGGCTCTGGCGACTGGGTGCGCATGATTGTGCTAGACGGCATTGCCGAGCGTCAAAAAGTTCCCGTCAGCGTCGGTGCAGGCGCTCCCATGCCCACAGCTCCCGAAGTCAACGGTTCCTTCGACGTCGTCAGTAATCCTGAGTTCTTACGAGAAGGCTCTGCGGTTTACGACACCTTCAATCCCGATCGCATTGTGCTAGGCAGCAACAGCGACAAAGCGATCGCCATGATGAAAGAACTTTACACCCCGATTGTAGAGCGCCGGTTCGCTGAAGATAGCGACGCGCCCCAAGTGCCGGTCGTCGTTACCGACCTTAGCTCTGCGGAAATGGTGAAATATGCTTCCAACGCGTTCCTGGCTACCAAAATTAGCTTTATTAATGAAGTCGCCAATATCTGCGATCGCGTTGGCGCAGACGTTACCCAGGTCGCCGCAGGCATCGGCCTAGACTCGCGCATTGGCAGCAAGTTCTTACAAGCGGGCATTGGCTGGGGTGGCTCCTGCTTCCCCAAAGACGTATCCGCCCTCGTCCACACCGCCGACGACTACGGCTACGAAGCGGAGCTGCTAAAAGCCACCATCAACGTTAACGATCGCCAGCGCGTGCTCACCATCGAAAAGCTTCAGCAAGTCCTCAAAATCTTAAAAGGCAAAACGGTAGGCTTACTGGGCCTTACCTTCAAGCCCGACACCGACGACATGCGCGATGCCCCCTCATTAATCATGATTGAGCAGCTCAACCGTCTAGGCGCGAGGGTCAAAGCCTACGATCCCATTGTCTCTCAAAGCGGCGTCAGCCAGGGACTTACTGGCGTCATCGTCGAAACCGACCCCGAGCGATTGGCCGACGGCTGCGACGCACTAGTGCTCGTAACCGACTGGGCCAAGTTCAAAGACTTAGACTACGGCAAAATGGCCAAGCTGATGAACGCCCCCGTGATGATTGACGGTCGTAACTTCCTCGATCAAAAAGGATTAGAAGCGCAGGGCTTCCAGTACGTAGGTATGGGCCGATAGACCGGCTCTAGCGATCGCAAAAATTCAGACCCTAACGGCCCCCGCTTGTTCACAAACGAGCGGGGGCTTTCTAGCGCGAGTAGTGACCATCGCTAGGTCGTGAGAGCAAGTGCAATAACCGACGATCAAGTACAGTAAGTAAGTATGATATTCTGATCTTGATGAGCTACTTTATACAAGCTTTAAGAGTATGTGCTCAAACTTTAAGGGTTTCTACTGTTGAGGTAACCCACCGAAAAGGATTAAAAGTAGATAACACAGCAAGGACTTCCCTATGTTTGGATTAGCAATCGCAGCAGTATTCGGTTCCCCCATTGTGATTCTAGCGGTAGGCTTTATCGGCGTTTCTCAAAAGAGAGCTGAAGACAGCAGAGCGCATATCATCGCGCCTTCGTCCGCCGCTAAAAAGACGGCTGCACAGTCTGTTCAGAAGACAGCACAGCCTGCGTAATGCGCTAGCGACACCACAGAAAATTAGAGGTAACACCCCCATTGGACGAGCACGCCAGTGGGGGTTATTCATTTAGAGTAGTAGAACAGCAATAAGGCTACGAATAATGAGTACGCTTCGGTATCAGATGGTAATCGTCTGGTCGGACAAAGACGACTGCTACCTGGTGCACTTCCCCGATTTTCCTGAGCAGGTCTACGCTAGGGGAGATAGCTACGCAGAAGCGGCTATCAACGGAGAGAATATTTTACAGCGCCTCAATTCTCCTATCGAACCCTTGGCTGAACCTTTAGCCGAATCATTCGTCAAACCCTTGGCTGAACCTCTAGTCGAACCCCTGGCCGAATCATCGGTCAAAGTAAGTTCTCCGGTCGTTGGCGAAACTGCGATCACTCCCGCTAAGCCATCGAGTCACAGCGCTACTAGCCCGTCAGAAGAAGCGATCGCCGATCCATCGCCCGTCCCCCAAAAGCTCACTTTCCCAGTGCTAAGAACCGCGCTCGTGAGCATAGCAACATCCGCAGTTGCAGCCGCAGTATTAACAGCGCTAGCTTTTGTCTCCAGAGACTTTTTGGTGCCAAAGCAAGCAGTTTCGGCAGCGCCCTCTGCTGAAGACTCGGCGGCTAGAACCGAAGCTAAACCGGACGCTGGCCAAGCGCCATCGGCGGCTAAAAATGATCCGCAGCCAGTGGTCAAAGCCAATTCCAAACCAAACGCCGAAACTTCTTCCTCTGCGGCCTTGCAGCTGACGCTGGCTAACTCCATTACAGAGACCAGTGCAATTTGGGCGATCGCCACCTACTCAGACGAAAGCCGCAACATTAACCTTATTGTCAGCGGTGCCGAGACAGGACTCATCACCATTACAGATCAGGGAAGCGGACAGCCCGTTCGAACCATAGAAGCTCATAACGATATAGTCAGAGCAATTGCGATCGCTCCCAACGCTCGTCAGTTTATCAGCAGCAGCGGCGACGGTATCAAAGTTTGGAACCTGCAAACGGGCGAACTGCTATATCACCTACCATCGTCCGTCCCAGTTTGGTCTGTCGCAATCGCCCCAGACGAGAGCCGCTTTATCAGCGGTGCCAACGATGGCAGCATCACCGCCTGGGACTTAGAAACAGGTCAGGCGCTTTACAGCAATAGTAATAGCAATAACGCAACCATATGGTCAGTCGCCGTCTCGCCAGATGGCACATCGTTTGTCAGTGGAGATAGCGATCGCACCGTTCGTCAGTGGGATCTGGCCACCGGACAGCCTATAAAAACGTTCACCGGGCACCAGAGCGACGTACGCGCAGTAGCCATCAGCCCAGACGGAAAAACGTTAGCCAGCGGGAGCTGGGACAAAACCATCAAGCTATGGTCACTAGAAACAGGTGAACTGCAAGCGACGCTAGAAGGGCACCAAAACAACATCGTAAGTTTATCCATTAGCAATAACGGCGATACACTAGCTAGCGGCAGCACCGATACCACCGTAAAACTCTGGAGCCTATCCGACTACAAGCTTATAGAAAGCCTAGAAGGCCACTCCGACTGGGTTTTGGCTACAGCATTTAAAGCAAGAGAGCGGACGCTTATTACCAGCGGCAAAGACCAAGAAATAAGAATATGGGAGTAGCCGGTTAAGAAGCCGACCATCGCTCCAAAGCTCGCTGTCCGCCCCACCGCGCAACAATCTCATCGTCATAGTCATCGGCAAGACGAATAACGGTTGTTACCGAAGTTTTTAGCTCAATTTGATCGCAAGTAGAACCGACCAGGCTGTGCTCAAAAACAATGTCGTTTTCTTTATCGAGTGCAAACCGACCAAACTGAATACCATTGTTTTCGCGGAGCAGATAGTAGCTTAGCTCTGGCGTGATATCCACATCGGTCACCACAAAAGAGCGCGTGGTAACCAGCGCGTCGTTACTTTCCCAAGACATCACGCGAGTAGAGGCAACTGCCGAACCAATCGTTACGATAAAGAGGGGTTCGTCCTCAAATAAAACGGCAGCCTCACCAAACAGGTCTTGCATCCAAGGCACGATTCGGTTGTAACAGGCTCGCTGCGCGTTGCTCTCAAACTCCATAAAGCACTCAAAATAGAATCAATGTAAATTAAGCCTAACGCCGACGCTTAGCATTAACGGTTGTATTCTCTCACTATTTCCTCCCTCGCGGGTGACTCTATTCGCCTGTCGTCTCTCTACTAATTGCCAAACATATGGGCGAGATCTCTCCCAAACTGCATAACCTAGACGCCGAGTCTAAAGCCACGTCGACTCACGAGTTCGATCAGCTTACGGATGATTTGAGATATCAACAGGCGATCGCGGCTGTCTCAAATCTGATAGATAATTTAGATCTCTCAGCCCGAGAGCGAGTGAACCTAGACGCTGAGATTCACCATCTAGACGGCGTTTTACGCAAGCTAGAAACTCAGGTAGTGCATATTGCGGTATTTGGCATGGTAGGAAGAGGTAAATCTTCCTTGCTCAATGCACTAGTAGGCCAACCTATTTTTCAAACCGGGCCTTTGCACGGCGTCACCCAGCAGGCCGAAAGCATTCTCTGGCAGTCGGATGCCCATAAGCCCGACATAGATAAATCCAACATAGATAAATCCAACATAGATAAATCCAGCGCAATTGAGAACATCTACCGGGCAACGCTAGCCGGGCAGCAGGCGTCTAAAGTTGAGCTGATCGACACACCAGGCATTGATGAAGTAGGCGGCGATCGCCGACAAGCCATTGCGCAAAAAGTAGCCCGCCAGGCCGACCTTATTCTCTTTGTCATCTCCGGCGACCTCACTCAGTTGGAGCACACCGCCCTTAGCGAACTGCACCAGGCAGGCAAACCCATCCTGCTTGTATTTAATAAAGCCGATCAGTACCTGGAGAGCGATCGCACTCAAATCCTACAAACGCTTCAGTCCGAACGGCTAATCGACTTGCTTCCCTCGGATCATTTAGTCATCGCCGCCGCCGCACCCCTGATCAAACGAGCCACCCGCGCTGCCGATGGCACGATCCAAACCCACGTCGAACGAGGCCAGCCAGATGTTGCAGAGCTAAAGCTCAAAATCTTAGAGATTTTACAAAGAGAAGGAAAAGCCCTCGTCGCGCTCAACACGCTGCTGTATGCCGATGAAATCAATGAGCAGATCGTTGCGCAAAAACTAGCCTTGCGAGATCGCGCTGCCGATGACACCATCTGGAAAACCGTCATCACCAAATCTATCGCCGTTGCCCTCAACCCCATCACCGTTATCGATCTGCTCAGCGGTGCCGCCATCGACATTACGCTAATTGTCGTACTAGCTCGGCTATACGGACTAGAGATGACGCAAAAGGGCGCGGCCCAGCTACTGAAAAAAATTGCCTTTGCAATGGGCGGTCTTACAGCCAGCGAACTGATTGTAAGCTTTGGTCTTAGCGGCCTCAAAAGTGCACTAGCAGCAGCGGCGATCCCTACCGGCGGACTAACGGCAACCCCCTACGTATCAGTCGCGCTCACCCAGGCAGCCGTCTCTGGCGTGTCTACTTATGCGATCGCCCAGGTCACCAAAAACTACTTAGCCAACGGAGCCACTTGGGGAGATCAGAGCCCCAAGGCCGTCGTCGCCAAAATTATCAGCGAAATTGACGAAGACTCCATCATGACCCAAATTCGCGGTGAGCTATCCGCCCGGCTAGATCTCAAATCTCACTGGAAAAAGTAATTTCCAAAAATAAAAGCCCAGTCCGACTAAAGCAGACCGAGCCTCTAATTCACTCAACTAGCTGCGCCACAAACTACCTAGCCTGACCCGAGCTGTATTGTTCACGAGCTATTTGTTTACAAAGTCCGTTGGCCCCTCGTAGCCTGAGGCTTCAGCGAGCGTCTGCAAAGTCTGAGTTCCGCTTAAGAACTGGCCTTCCACTTCCCAAGTTGGAAATCCTGTAATTTCGGGCACCGACTGACACACAGCCGCCTGAGAATTCGCGCCATCCTCCGCGCATTCAACATAAGGAAACTGACTGTAGGCTTCTTTACCAAACAGCTGCTTCTGGTCGTGGCAGTGAGGGCACCAGTAAGCACCATACATCTTGGCATCAATATCGGTCAGATGCTTAGCCAAAGCGACTTCTGCTTCACCCGAAGGCGTCGTCACCGGTGGGCCAGCGGCACCGTCTGCTACCACCGAGCCGCCAGATCCAATCTGACCATTAGCCGCATACACCCCAAACGTGCCGACTAGCGCCACCATCGCAATAATTACCCCCGAGAATAGGAGCTGACCGCGATCAACCCATCGGCGACCTAGCACCACCAGGAAAAACATCGCCGTTGCCATCAGCGCCGACGCAATGCAATAAGGGCAAACGGCTTTAATATCCGTAGCCAATATGTACATCAAAAATCCGCTGAACACCATCATGCCAGTAGCACCGACAAACAGTAGCGGCCAAGTCCAGCCCTCTACTTTAGCGCGCTGCTTCTCATCGTCTTTTATCAGCAGCGGAGCCACCGCCAGCACCAGCATCGAGGCATAGGCCAAAAACCCAAACAGCGTCAGCGGCAGGCCAAAGATAGTCGCCCATTCGCTGTTAAGGACGCGATCGCACCCAGCCGCGCAAGCTGCGGATGAGTTCATTAACTTTGTCGCGGTTAGATAGCCCGTACCGGCCGCACCTACCGCCGCGATCGCCGCAATAATGGGACGCGACCAGCGATGAATCCAAAGCGTTTCCTGACGCCGACGTCTCGTAGCTTTCATAAACAGGTGCCCAGCAAACGGCCAAATTAACGACAATTAATCTTAGACAAAAATACCCATAAATGAGAATCGAGCTGTCACACATCTCCAAGCGTCACTCAGCAACCGTCGAGCCTACACAGCAGCGACCGAACGATTCCCAGCCTCAGTTTCAGCATGCTGCATCTCATTTTTCTGGGCAACCCCTTGTGCTAGCGCTGTAACAAACTGACGCACCCGAATTGGATCGACCGGCTCCTCAATCTTCCCTTTGCGCTTCAAGGAACTAGACACAATGACCCCATCCACATGACGCACCAGCTCGCCGACGTTACTCCAATTCGCGCCGCTCCCTACAAACACCGGTGTATCACCCGCAGCGGCCCTAGCTAGTGCCAAATCTTCCAACCGGGGCGGCATTCCAGTTGCCCGGCCCGACAGAATTATCCCGTCTGCCAAGCCTCGATGGATCGTATCTTCCACAGCAGTAGTCAGATTAGGCGTTCCTAGCGAACTTGCATGTTTAACTAGCACGTCGGCTAAAATCTTCACATCGCTACCCAGCTCGCGGCGATAGCGCAAAATATCATACGCCTCGCCTTCAATTAATCCCTGGTCAGTAGCCATCACGCCCGTGAGCACGTTTACTCTAATAAAGCTTGCCCCAGTGCAAGTAGCGATCGCCAGCGCACTTCGCGCATCGTTGCGCAGCACGTTGATGCCGATTGGCAGCGTCACCAAGTGCTTCAGACGCTGCACAATCAGTGTCATCGCACTAACCACCGCCGGATCTACCTTAGATTTTGGAAACGGCGCATCAAAAAAGTTTTCAACAATCAGGCTATGTGCGCCCCCAGAAGCCAAGGCCGTCGCCTCCTGCTCAGCGCGAGCAATCACAGCTTGCAAATCGCCTTGCCAGCGAGCGGAATTAGGCAATGGCAGCAGATGGATAACGCCAACGACAGGGTTAGCCGTTTTAAAAGTTTGGATTAAGTCCACGGGGTTCTATCTCGGACTCGCAGTTCAGTCACTAATCAATCGGTCGATTTAATCGGCTTATCAGTTTAATCTGTCGGTTGCTGCAGTTACGCATACGCAGGCCCAAGTACAGCAGTTTGAGCCTCGATCTACCTTAACAGTCAATGCTAAGAGTTTCAGGCAAAGTTCTCCCACGCGAATAGACGCTCTAGCAGATGAAAGATGAAGGCTCTTGTCGATCACCTGTCAATCTTCTGCATACGGCTCGAAGCCTCATCCTTAGCGCTGTTTATTTTTCTCTGCCCGATTGTGTAGTTATGTTATGATTCTTGGGTAGAAGATTTGCTTTTTGCATTTGGGCATTCACAGGAGCGATCGCTACGTCCGCTTCGTGCA
>Ga0115546_1001936_pt1 | contig 12419 bp, 19 predicted proteins | sample COGITO_mtgs_1004_FD_87186 | JGI IMG/M metagenome (GOLD analysis project Ga0115546, IMG submission 87186) | Pelagic marine microbial communities from North Sea - COGITO_mtgs_100413 | ecosystem: Environmental > Aquatic > Marine > Epipelagic | place: Germany:Helgoland, sampling site Kabeltonne...
TACCAGAGCAGATTGAAGCTTGCTTGCCTTGGAACATCACGCCAAAACAAGTGAGCGAGCGCTATCAAAAGCTGCCTATTCTTTTATAGATCAGATTAGGGGGGTACGTTAGACGGCGCTTACCTTTTTAAAAGGTGAACACTTTACTTCTAAAGTGTTCACCTTTTTTTATTTATATACAGACACTCCATTTGCCCCATTAATAGTTAAAGTATCTGTTGTTTTGGAATAAGTACCTGTTTGATTGATGGAATCACATCCAGGATCACTAGAACCTGAATTAAATAGATAAGTGCAAGAATTCAAAACATAGGTACCACTATTTTGGCTACCTAAAACAGTGAAATCACAATTACACTGTTCTCCTCCTTGAAAGTAGAAGGCTATAGGTATAACTTGGGAAAATTCGCCTCCCTCTAAACCTAAAGGGGCATTGCTATCCGTTTTATTCCATAAACTAAACAAATTCTTATCTGCTTGTGGAATATCATCTGATCCTCCACAAGCAGATAAGAACGCTATAAAAAATGTGAAAAAAATTAGTTGTTTTATACCCATATCTTCTGCACCTAGTCAGGTTGAATCACTTAGTATCAATACTAGGTTACCTTTCAAGCTTGGACAAATTATAAAATTCATATAAAGTGAATACTTTCCTATCAAAGTGTTCACTTTTTTGAAGCCGTCTATCAAAGTTAACTTGTAGTAATTTATAAAAAGCTTATCTTGTATCTCATACGATTATTAGATGGATTATGCTCAACTTCCGCCAAATGATAGTATTCCAATATCGGAGGAATAAAGGATGCAAATCGTCCTTGCGTATAATTATTTTCCCCATAGTACCCCCCAACAGGATTTGAATCTGAGCGAGCCCATTCCTCTATGCATCCTGTTTTTGGCATTTCTTCACCATCTTTAGCACCAAGCAAATGCCAATCTTGGTTGTTCTCAAGATGTTGTCGCAAATCAGCTATACATCTTCTTTTATAGGGAAATGGAGTTCCTTTTTCATCAGGATCGTCCTCATTCCTATCTGTTGTTCTGATCTGAATGACATCATCTAAGGCGCGAAATTCAAATGGTTTACTCTGTGCTGGTGTTGCTAATTTAATCCACTTACCTTTATCGCTTTCTAGTAAATTTTCTACCCTTTTTCTTTCATCATTCATTTTAGCCATCCCCTAAAAAAATCTATAAGCCACTATATAGATGATAGCTTTTTGGTCTTTATAGTACAGATGTCTTAACAAAATATTCAGACAAAGAGAGGTATCTAAATAACACTATTGAAGTAACCATAAAAATCGCTAAAGTGAACAGATGTCTACTGAACTGTTCACTTCGAGTTCGGTCGGACATGACTTCTGAGCGAGTTTGGTAGTTGGCTATTCAGTGTTATTACATCGCGATGTTTGTTTTCTATGAGCTGGCGGATAACTTCTATAGGATGAAGTTTGTAAAAGTCTGCCAATATCAAAAGCTGCTCTTTCTGCGACATTGAATCATCTCCTAGGTTGATGTGTGGTGTATCAAATCATATCTAAATCATCAAAGACAACTTGTGACATACGTCACAGATCAAAACAAGCAATCAAAAGTACTACCTCGTATACCGTTAGTTTGACCAAAGTCTATTGGCAAAACTTCGTTCTTCTGGGCTTAGTCGTTTACACCAATTCATAAATGTCTTGTATGGTAAATTCTGCTCACGGCAAAATTGAGCCGCAGGTAAATCGTTGTGATTAAACAGGCTAATTTGATCTTGCCAGAACACGCGTTTTTCGGTTTTATCAGTTGGAATGGTGTGGTTGCTCATATAATCTCCAGTTGTGCAGTAGGTGAGATTCAATTGCAACAGATTCAGAGGTGGTTTTCTATAACGTGCGTTGGACGGCGCTTACGAGACCACGGGTTTTAAGACATAATTATACGACTCTTTTGTAGCCATTTTAGGAGGTTTGGAAGGGGAGGTTGAGAGAGTATCGAAAGCGTACTTTTTTGAGACTTTTTTAAAATCAATGATTGCGTATGAATATTATAATTAAAGTGAACACTTCAGTAGACATCTATTCACTTTACTAGACTTTGGCTTCGTGGGCTATCATATCTATATGATATTTTTTTGGAGCGTTTGCCATGATGTCTTTTTATCAAGATACAGTTGAAGAGTTCAAAAAGAAAACGGGAGAAGACTATTCAGATCATATTTACCCAACTGTCGAATCGATACCAGCAGACTTAAAACATCTAGTTTCTACGATAAAAATGTATTCCGCGTCTGTGGAATTACTCAAAATCAGAAGCCTTCTACAGAAGTATGTCAAGAATGGTGTGGCTGTAATACCAGACGAGCACAAGCACTTTGTTGATGAAATTAAACACTACGAATACGAAGAGAAATTTTGGGCTAGTGTTGTTGTCAGTTGTTGATGTTCACTATGTGCATTTTGTCGGTTACTGGTGCCCCCCCCATATTCGCACGAAGGTGAACACCTCTATGTCAATTTGACTTGACACACTCAGCCGCATTGAAGGTGAACACTTTTGGCCTACTGTTGCGGCTGGTGTTCACCTTCAATGCGGCTGAGTGTTCACCTTCGTGCGAATATGCAGCGACACCTCTATCAAAGTATATTGTGTATGATCATTATTCATTTATAGGCATGGTGATCTTTAAATCAGTTTTGTAGATTATAGGTTCCAGACAGTCTAACGACTGTTTTTGGGTAGAAAGGTAGATAAAAATGATAAAGACATTAATTTACGACTCCAGAAAAAGCACCTTCTCAAAAATATTTTTAGAAAAATACGCGACTCAAAATCATTTGTGGTGTGTGCAAGTGTATTACACCCTTGGTCTGATGATTGAAGAGTATGAGATACTTCCAGAGAAAAAAGTACCATTCAGTGACTTAGTCACCTATATGCAAGAAACTATATGTGATTTTATTCCTGACGATGCAGAAAATAGTTATTTTCTGGTCAGCAAAATAAAGCACACGAAAACGAATATCAAGCGTACTGCCTCTCTTGCAGGTGCATGATTAGATCTTGCTCCGTTAGTATGCAATGCAGATCAAGACTGCGTGCATTAAAAGAGGTACATCATATTGAATAAGCCCCCTCAAGTCGAAGAGCGATGGGTCGCTATCATCAATCGAATTACGTTTCATAATCCTGAAAATGGCTGGACAGTGCTTCGAGCAAGCCCTGTTGGTGAGCAATATGTGCAAGAAACTGTGATTGTTTATCAAACTCAGGTTTTTGCCGGAGCAACCATGGAATTTATCGGCGCATGGATATTTGATAGCCGCTTTGGTCGCCAATTTAAAGCAACTCAGGCTCTAGAGAAAAAACCAGCCTCAGCCGCATCTTTAGAAAAATACCTTGGCTCTGGGTTGATCAAAGGCGTTGGCCCGAAAACGGCTCAAAAGATAGTAAAACACTTTAAAGGCGAAACACTTGACGTGTTTGATTCAGAGATAGAGCGATTAGTTGAAGTTCCTGGTATCGCTGAGAAAAAGCTCCTGAGCATCGAGTCTGCTTGGCGTGAGCACGTTGCAGTTCGAGATGTCATGATGTTTTTGCAAGAACAAGAGATCAGTACACTCTTTGCCGTCAGGATTTACAAAACATACGGTGATAATTCAATTGCCAAAGTCAAAGCGAATCCATATTGCTTGTCCGATGATATTTACGGTATCGGATTCTTCTCGGCAGACAAAGTAGCTCTTGCTATGGGCATCGCTGAAGAAAGCCCCATTCGCATTCGAGCGGCCATCAAGCATGTTCTTTCAGCAAGTCGTGATAAAGGCCATTGCTATCTTCGAGCAGATCAAATTCATGAAGGTGTGAGCGATCTCATTCATATCGACATAGAGCTTCAACTGCCTGACTATTTAAATGAGATGATGCGTGAACACCAGCTCTGCACGCGAGATATTCCAACCGATGGCAGTTTCATTACTGGATACTATGCCAAGTCGCTGTACTATGCAGAAGACTACGTCGCATCAAAGCTTAAGCAGATGAATACAACCTATGACCTCGATGATCGCCAACTTGAGCAATTGGTACGCCAAAACTGCCAAAAGCAGCGCATAAGATTGAGTGATGAGCAAACCAACTCTGTGATTGGCGTTGCACAACATCAGGTCTCAATACTCACTGGCGGGCCAGGTTGTGGTAAGACCACAACAACCCAAATAATCGTTCGACTGTTGGAAAACCTGCAAAAACAAATTACTCTTGTAGCCCCAACAGGTCGTGCGGCCCAGCGCATGAGTGAAGTTATTGGACGTGAAGCTAAAACAATTCATAGGCTTCTAGAATGGCGAGGCGGGCAATTTCAGGTCAATGAGGACTCACCACTCAAAACAGACTGCTTGATCATTGATGAATGCTCCATGCTTGATATCAGTCTTGCCGCTTCTTTGATGAAGGCAGCGCCAGAGCATTGCCAAATCCTTTTCATTGGGGATGCTGACCAACTGCCCTCTGTCGGCGCAGGCAATGTACTCAAAGATATGATTACATCAAATGGCATCCCTTGCTTTCGACTCACCCAAGTTTTTAGACAAGCTCAATCATCATCAATAATTCAATTTGCTCACAACATTAATGATGGAATAGTCCCACCGATCAAATCGCCATTCAAACATCCTGAAGCCTGGACTGATGGTGTTGATTGCCTATTCGTAGACTCAGATGAGACAACAAAAGCACAATTGAAATTTATCAAACAAGCGTCGTATTTCCTAAAAAATGCCAATGTAGAAATAGAGGAACCTGAAAACCCCTTTGAGTTCAGAGTACATGAACGTATTCAATCAGCACACGAACCAGAGTTCCAGGTGCCAGAGCAATTCCAGCATGTGGATTTAAGCCTCATCGAAAAAGCCTCAACAACATCTGAGCAGCTCAAAGCAGTGCTTAGAAAAGTACACCCTTGGTCATCACTTCATTATCAGCTGACCGCTGTGGATGTTGTCGTACAAATGGCGTTGTATTGGATACCTAAATATTTAGGCATTGAAACTGAAGTTCAAATTCTCACACCAATGATTCGAGGCTCACTAGGCAGCGCGAACCTCAATGAAATTATGCAAGAACATGCCAACCCACCAGAGCAGGGTAAATATGAAATACGAATAGGCCAACGAACTTTGAGAAGCGGTGATCGTGTCATTCATCGAAAAAATAACTACGACCTTAATGTATACAACGGCGACATTGGCCATATTGTTGATGTTGATCCAAATGATCTCACGTGTGAGGTCGAATTCATGCCAGGTAATCGGCTGGTCCACTACAAAAGAGAAGACATGGTGGAACTCGACTTGGCCTATGCGATTACAATCCACAAATCTCAGGGTAGTGAATTTGGCGCAGTCATAATCCCTGTGCTAACACAGCACTTTAAAATGCTGCACCGAAATTTGATCTATACAGCATTAACCAGAGGGAAAAAGTTTGCCTCTTTCATTGGCACCAGACGTGCCATGGCAATGGCTGTGCATAATCAAGACACCAGTGAACGTCAAACTGCATTAGCCGAGCTTCTCTAAAATCAGGAGAATACCTACAAGATGGTCAATAAGAATCAAACAGCATTGACCTAGCACTGTAAAGTAGGGGTTGTGATACTCAGTATTTGATGTGACATTCTTATTAACATTACAGAATTGACGTTAGGGAGCAGGCCATGCACTTAGAATGGAAACGGAGCCATTAAGCCACATCAATCAGGTTAGATATAAGTTGTAGCTTAATGAACTTGTACACCACAATAAATTAAAATAATTTTTTTAGCGACAAGTCCGATAACCTCGGTTGTCGGACATTACTTAATTCATTCGAGTCCAATGCAGCTACCCAGCCCCTCTTAAAAGAGAATATTGTCGGCGGGGAGGATGAAATGCTTATAGATCTATCAGTCAAGGATTTTATAAGTTTTAGATATTGATTTTAAGTGCTTATTAGCCGATTTAGGTCTTATTCAAATGTGAAATACTCTAATCTGTAGTGTTTCAAATATTGCTCTGAATTACAGTGTAGGAATGAATAAAATGGCTTTAGATTCGATTAGTTATACATAGAGGAATCTAAAATACCTCCTATCAAAACTGTACATTTGTACAAATGTACAGTTAGTGGTATTATGTATTGTACGTAATTATTAATAGGAGGATTATCAATGAGCCGTATCGTTCTTGATGTTTCAAGCCAAGAGCATCATAAAATAAAATCTCTTGCTGCATTACATGCAAAATCTATCAAAGATTATGTCCTCGAAAAAGTATTCGCGGATGACCTTGACGATAAAAAAGCAATGGAAGCATTGCAGGCTTTATTATCTGAACGCATTAAAAATGCTAAAGAAAAAGGTAGTACAGGTAAGTCTTTTACCCAAATCGTGCAAGACACCATCAACAGCAAGAATGAGATGTAATGCCAATATACGAAACCAGCTATGAAGCTGAACAGGACTTGCAGGGGATTATTGACTATACCCTTGAAATGCACGGTATTGACCAAATGAACAAATACATTAATGCACTAGATCAATGTGCTGAAAATATGGCGCAAAGCATTGGGCAATTTAAAGAGGTTGATGTGCTCGGTGACTCTGTTCGAGTAAAGCTTTGCCAACATCATTATATATTTGGACTTATGAGAAATAGTCAACCATTTTTAATCCTCGCCATCCTTCATGAGCGAATGGATTTAATGAATCAACTAAAAAATAGGTTATCATAATTACCGCATTGAAATGGCTACACTAAATATGCCTCTTTTCAGGCCATATTAAAACTCAATCTTAAACACAGCGCTATCTTCTGGATTTGAAGACCGTCTGTCATAAAGCTTAGTCGTTGCAATATTACTATGCCCAAGCATTTCTTGCACCTTTGTAATATCAGCAGCATGCTCTAATGCATTGGTTGCAGCTGTAGCTCTCATGGCATGGGCACCGATATTTAAAATCTCACTCAACAAGCCTGCTTTAAGCGCATAGCTTCGCACCATTTTATAAATGGCATCAGGTGTGAGGTGTTTCATTAAAATTTTATTGGTATTATTTTTAATTGGACGAAATAGCGGCGAGTCCGATGTTTCAATTCTACAGTCCATACCTCGGTAGGCATTCATAAGCCTCATGGCTGCTGGATGGATTGGCACATAACGAATAGTGTCACGCTTACCGTGCACCACAAAGTGCGCAATGCCTTGTCGCTGCTCCACATCTTTGACTTTGAGTTTGCACAATTCCTCACGTCTTAAACCGTGATATAGCAAAATTGCTAAAATGGCGCGATCACGAATACCTTTCAAGGTATTGTCTGGTGGTGCTGTTAAAATCCTTTTTGCTTGAGTATTACTCAGCGCTGGGGTCTTGCCTTCATTGGTGCCTTCTGATGGTCTTTTCACGCCAGCACATGGATTGTATCGAATAGCATTCACATTGCACAGGTGATTAAAAAGCGCGGAGAGGGCGGCTATTTTTCGTCTGATCGTGGCCGCTGACATGTCCTGGCGCTGCAAATAATCTCGAAACGAAATCACATGCGCACGAGTCACATCTCGAAAATCTTCTAAAGCCGTAATGCCCGAAAATTGTTGAAACTGCTGCACGTCTTTTAAGTAAGCACGTTTTGTGTGGACATTGCGGATGTTTGCAAACCATTCTAGCTCTGAGGGCACATCTTCCAAGCGCTCAAAGGCGTGGCGCTGAATGTTGATCTGGGATGTATTTTGATGTTCAGAGAGTCCTTTCATGGTAAGAGTGTAGTATTGATAACCCATATTATCAATACTAAAGTTCATAACTTATTGAAATAATTAGACTATTAATGGATGATCATTGGTGTGTTGATACAGTAAGTAGTAAATGGTACTATAGTTATATATACTATAGAGAAGGATTGCCCGTCGCATGAATGCATACATGACCAAAACGTTTAAAAAATGGGCCGAACATAATAAGATCAAAAACAAAAGTCTGCGTCGTTGCCTTGATGAAATAGAAAATGGCAGTGCTGATGCAAACCTTGGTGCCAATCTTTATAAACAAAGGGTCGCCCTTCAAGGACAAGGCAAAAGTGGGAGTCATCGAGTCATTCTCGCTGTAAAAATTCGTGATAAGGCATTTTTTCTTTATGGTTTTAGTAAAAGCGCTCAGGACAATTTATCAACAAAAGAGTTGAAAGCCTACAAGCTGATCGCTAAAAAATTTCTGACCATGAATGAAGTTGAAATTCAACATCATATAAACAGTAAAGTGTTAAGCGAGGTGACATCATGAAAGAATTATCACCAATGGAAGCAGCCCTTGAGATCGCACAAGATTTTTGCTTTGATAAAGCAACCATGAAACAAATCGAGGATTTAGCCATACCTGAAGTAAAACCATTAACCCCAAAGCAGATTCTCAAAATACGAATCAAGGCCAATTGCAGCCAAGGTATCATGGCAAAATTTTTAAACGTGAATCCTTCTACGTATCAAAAATGGGAAAGGGGAGAGGTCATACCAAGCGGCGCGCCATTAAAGCTTTTGAATTTAGCATATGGAAAAGGAATTCAAGTGCTTTTTTAAAGTTTAATTACTTTTAAGATTGGAATGTCAGTAATTTAGATCCGATCAGGAACATTATCGGCCCTATAGGCTTGCCTTTAAAAATCAAGAATTGAGTCCAACATTAGTAGACCACATCAGCTACTTACCAATCCATATTATATTTACTTAACTCGGTGTCAAAAAGTCCTGGTAGGGATCACTATTAGTGCTGGATATAGGAAACAATAAGTTCATGAAATACTAACGTGAATATACGATTTTTTGCCAATCTTTTGTAGTTTTAACCCAAACATCCCCTGTAGAGATATCGTGAATTTGAGACGACAACTCTGGACTTTCTTCTTCATCAATCTTTTGACGTTTTTCTGGCGTTAAGCCATCAACTGTTGTGATGATGACATAAGTACCCTTAGAAGTTTTTATTCTTACGTCTGGAAATTTATTGTTTACCATATCTATTGTATTAGCCACTATATCACCTCATATTTTATATCTGAATTGATCTAAACGATAGCTCACTTTCGTGCATACAAACATTGATGGTATTTCCCTAAAAGTAGTCGATTGAGTCTTATAAGTCGTCTCAAGACTAGCTTATAAGACTCTAAGTTTCAAGGCATAGTTTTGAGACATTTTTAAGGCTATTTCGGGTGATTAAATAGAGTAGGGCTCATAGGTCTCATAAACCTACGTTTTTGAGACTTGTGTAACAAGATTTTCTAAAACCTTTAAAAATTAAAGAAAAGAACAATACTTACCAGAGCAATGTCACTTTAACTCTATAGGTCTTTTATGAGTAACGCCGCCCTGCAATCTTTTCAAAAAATGCTATCTCTATCTGAAGAAGTGCAAAAGGGAGTAGCTTTTAATAGAATAAAAATTACGTTAGGGGGAATCACTAGAAATGATGTCTATATGGCATTTGTCCCAAAAAAAGAAAATAGCGCCATATGGGAAGGAATGATGACTTGGGGGCAAGAAAGCATAGGCTTTGAAATAAAAGAAAAAGATGAAAAAATTGTTTATAAGATAGAAAAAAATCTCCCTGAAAACATACAAAAAATAGATGTAGAAACTTACCTAAACACCTTTATATCTAGGTCTGTTCTACCAAAGTTGCGAACAGTAAAAAGAAACAAAGGCAAGAAACAAAAAGGAAGTCAAAGTACCTGGCCTCATCCAGCTCTGCATGCACTAGTATTTTCTAGAAAAGAAGATGCTTATCACGAAACTAACATTAACAAATATCCCACCTACTTCAACGCCAATTTTTCAAAATTTCTTCTAAAGGCTGGTCTTATGGGAATAAGATGTAAAGCATCACACCCACCAAAGGTTAAAGACTAACAAATGCTTTAAGCTCTCTTTCGTTAACTTTTGGACTTTTTGGAAAACCTGAAATAAAGCCTTCCGCTAAAGGGCATTCACAAGAGTCTGATTCGATGCCTATCCACTGAGATGATACATAAGGAATAGCTTTTAGCTCCCTACCGCAAGAGCAATGGAAGGGCAAGAACGCTTTCAGCGCCGGGTACATTCTCAACCATTTATCTAAAGATACTTCTGGATACCACATAAATACTCACAATAAATTAAAAACTCTGAATTGGCCAAATGGTATCACGACATACGTTAACTACTCTAGATGTCTTGCGTAAAAACTAAATCCACAACAAAAGCAGCATCTTATAAAATCAACATTAACCATTTTGTATCGTGGGTGGCAAATAGAATTTTAACTAACACTTTCTTTCTAAGGTGTAAGAGACATTTGGCATCGACATACCTTTGATATCGTTTATAAATAATTGACATTATGAACCAATATGGTTCATAATGAATCCTAAAGGTCAATACGAACCATAGGAGCCAATTATGAGCCAGCAGCAGACAGCAGCCTTTACGGTTAGAACAAATGAAGAAAAGCTAAGCACCCTTGATGAGCTTGCTATGTCTCAAGAAAGGTCAAGAAATTTCGTAGTCAACGAAGCTATTGATTATCTTATTGATTTACATAATTGGCAGAAAGAAAAAATTGAATCTGGTCTAAAGGATGTTGCAAACGAAAATTTTGCTACTGAAGATGAAGTCACTCTCACATTAAACAAGTACTTGCCCAAGTGAAAAAACACCAAGTCAAATGGACTCGTCAAGCCCTGGATGATATTAGCGATATTCAAGAATACATTGCTATTGAAAACCATGAGGCGGCCTATAAGGTAACCTGCACTATACAAAACTCCATAGAAAAAATAAGCCTCTTTCCTAAGATTGGAAAAAAAGGTCGAGTCAACGATACGCAAGAAATGGTCGTGCCTTCCATACCATATATTATTGCCTACACACACGATGCCACTACTATTTACTTACTTGCAATTATGCATACTTCTCGAAAATGGCCTGATTTTTTTTAGAAAACCACTCACTAAGGATAGGAATTGGATGAGCTTCCAAATAGAATGGGTAGAGATACTAGCTATCATCGCAGGGCCAATACTTGCAGTTCAAGCTCAAGTACAACTTGATAAAATCAGAAGAACTAAGTCAACAAAAACAGATATTTTCAAAACATTAATGGCAACAAGAGCTACAAAAATAGACCCTAACCACGTACAAGCTCTTAACCGAATCGATTTAGAATTCAAAGATGAAACTGTATTAGAGTATTTGAAGCAGTACAAAAAAAAACTTAACAACTCACCAAAACAACCCGATAAAAATAGCTCTAACGATGAGATTCAAACTTATCAATCAGATCAACGTTCATGGGAAAAAGAATGCCAGGATATATTTATTAATCTTTTAGAGTCTATGTCTAAAATTCTCAAATATAAATTCAAAAAAACAGATATAGAAGATGGGATTTACTACCCTGATGGCCTTGCTAGAATAGAACAAGAAAATCAGATGCTACGATGGACGGCTATCAATTTTTTTACTGGTCACAATACAGCAAAGTTCGGAATCGAGCACTTCCCACATATAGACGAAGATAAACAAATAGACCCTCTTGATTTGAAAAATGCTATCTCGTTTATTTCAAAAAATGGATATATACCTGTTAAGGTTATACATGAAGTAAATCAACATGATGCCAATAAAGACAAGTAATATCAATTCACTAATGTGTACGATCAGGTCTGAGTACTACACCTAACTGGACTATATAATGCTGATCAGATAAGTCCGGTGGTATCGGGGGGGATCGGCTCCCCTATGTGTCAGCCAACTTGTCCCACCTGATAAATGTATAAATTATCAATAGGGCGGTAAGCGAAATGAACCAATGGTACGTTACTCCAACGAATTCAAACACTCTATTATAGCTCGAATGTTGCCACCAAATGCTCAAAGTGTTGCCGAGATACAGGTAGAAACAGGTATTGCGAATCAAACCTTGTATAGTTGGCGTAAAAAAGCGCTTGATGGCGGTAAGCCGGTCGTTAACGGTGATATACCTGCAAGTGCTTGGAGCAATGAAACCAAATTCTGCGTCTTACTTGAAACTGCATCGCTTAATGAGCATGAGCTTTCAGAGTATTGCCGTAGCCGAGGTTTATATGTAGAACAAATACAGCAGTGGAGAGTTGCAGCAGTGGCAGGCCAATCAAAAGATGTTTTAAATCATCGCGAGCGAGAAGAATTTAATCAATTAAAAAAGAAAAATAAAGCTTTAGAAAAAGAGCTTAGACGAAAAGAAAAGGCGCTAGCTGAGACTGCAGCGTTATTGGTGCTTCGAAAAAAGGCGCAAGCCATTTGGGGGGACGGCGAGGACAATTAATAGTCCTCGCTGACCGTCAGATGGCCGTTGAACTCATCGCAGAAGCCAACCAAAA
>Ga0115546_1001945_pt1 | contig 12393 bp, 11 predicted proteins | sample COGITO_mtgs_1004_FD_87186 | JGI IMG/M metagenome (GOLD analysis project Ga0115546, IMG submission 87186) | Pelagic marine microbial communities from North Sea - COGITO_mtgs_100413 | ecosystem: Environmental > Aquatic > Marine > Epipelagic | place: Germany:Helgoland, sampling site Kabeltonne...
TAGTGTATGTTTTACGAGGAACAACCGCGGAAGTAACATTTGCGGGTAGAATTCTTACAGAAGTATCTATTATATAGAACATAGGCCACGTAGAACTAGGTTGAGTAAGTTTAGATCTTCTTGCAAGAGTAAAGTCGCTTTGTGTAACTTCTTGAAGCTCTACAGGAAGTTCACTTGCGGATATAGCAGCGTCACGATGTTCAGTATATTCTATATTACCTAATCTATGTACATCATTACCAGAACCTAATGTAGCTAAATTAGCAGAAGCCCAATATTCTCCAACCCCTTGCCCAACAGTAAGTGGTTCACTAGTAAAAAATCTACTTGTTTTTTCTTCGAGTTTTTTTACTCTATCAGCGTATTCACTACTATTATTACCTACTCGTAGTTGTTGATTTAAGCTTTCGAAATAACTTTCAAAAATTTCTAATTGAACTTGAGTAGCTAAATTATTAAATTCATCTGGTGTAATATATCCTCTTTGTTCTTTGTTTAGAATATATAATACCGTTTTATAAACTGTATCTACGCTTACTGCCATTTTAAATATTTTTAAAAAAAAAAAGGATGGCGGTAAAGCCACCCTTTATATAATCACTTGTTATTTGAGTTTTTTCTCAATTGATTTGTAAACTTCAAGCCCTTCATCTGTCTTAAACCACGCAGCCATTGCTGAGTACGGGTTTTCATCAAATGGTACAGTCATTAGTTTACGACCATTACTTGCCCACTTAACTGTTCTTTGATCTGATGCTAAACTTATTATACCAGCTTCTCGTGCGTTAATAGCAAAGTTTCTTAATATAACATTTTCATCTTGACACAGATTTAAAAACAATGATGGATTTCTTCTAGCAAATAAAAGTAAATCTCTTTTTAACTCTTTAGTACTTAAGTTAGATACTGTAGAACCTACTTCTACACGTAATATAGCTTCAGCTTGATCTATATCTATTTGTCTTGCCATGCCTACTGCATCTGCTTCTAACTCTAAATATTCTAACTGATCAACAGCTTCCACTTGTTTATCTAATTCTTTAAATATAACACCATTATGTGGGTGTATAGCTAAAAATTCTTGTAAAGTTCTTTTTGACTTTGGAACATGTAATACACCATTTTCAAATATAACGTGCTTTAAAGTAGCTGGACCTTTTTGTTCATCTACAAAAACACTTTGTTGGTTAGTTGCGTATCTTAATTCTCTTTCATACCCTACTTTATCGTCAAACCATGTTAATGGATATTTTCTAGTATGTCTAGTAGGTATTGTATAAGTCAATGGTTCTTTACCATCTGCTAAATAATAATTTCTATCTTTATATTCCCAAGTTTTTTCCACTTGAGTTTCTTCTTTTGTTTCCATAATATAATATAATATAAATATTTAAAAAAGACCCCGCCGAAACGGGATCTTATTATTGTTCACTTATTAAATAGCAACTGCGTCAACACCAATTGAACTAATAAGTTGTGGAGCAGCTCCATCTATTCCATACTCGAATAAATAAGGACAGCTTCCTGGGTTTTGCTGTGCAGCAAGAACCGCTTTTTGAGCAGCAGCTAAATTAGCAGCTGCACTAGATCCAGCAGCAACAACTACAGTTACAGCAATATTACTTGCTGTAGTAGCTCCAGTTGCAGCTCTATATACAAATTGTAAATCTGTAGCACCAGAAGATGTAATGTGAGCTACATCATCAGTGTCTATTAAATCTACTATTTCAGCAGCTGTTGCAGTAGCTACTGTTTTTACGGCTTTAATGTAATTACTCATAATTTCTATATTTTAAAATGTTAATAAATTAAACTGCTTTAAATAACACGAAGTTATTAGCTGCTTGAGTTACTAAACATCTCTCAGTTAAGAAATGTACAGACATTGCATCTACACCATCAGTATAAGCTCCACCAACTGAACCAGTAATCCAGTTTTTGTATCTTCTATCTTCACTTTCAGAAGCTCTATACCTTACGTGTAAGAAAGGACGTCTGATGTTTGATCCTAACATTTGATCGTAAACTGTAGAAGTTCCAGCAGGAACTAAAACACCATCAATTGATTGAGATAAACCTCTAGTAGAAGCATCATTAAGATATTTCCAGTCAGTTTTGTAGAAGTCATAAGAACCTCTTCTAAAACCAGAGAAACCAAAATTAAGCGCCATATCTTCTTCATTGTCAAATAGACCAAAAGAAGCCGAAGCAGTAGAAGCATAACCTCCACCAGCCATAGCTGCGATCATATCATCAAAATCTAAAGCAGTTTGTCTTTGTAAGAAAAGCATGTTTTCTTCAATAGCACCTTGCTTGTCTAAGTTTTTAAGGATTTCATCAAAGTCACCCATTGCACCAGAACCTGGAGCAGCAGCACCTGAAAAACCTTGGTAAACATTACCTCTTGCTTCAATAGCAGCAAAAAGACCTTGAGTACCTTTTAAATTAGAACCTTGAGCAAAAGATCCAGGAACTACAACGTGTCCAGCTAATTCGCCTTCAACCATAGCCATTTCCATATAATCTTCAAATCTTAGTCTAGTTTCAGACTCAGCTTTTAAATACCAAAGGTATCCAGATGTTCCATCTTCAGTAGCAACTTCTACCCAACCAATTTGAGCAGCATCAGAACCGTTAACTTGGTACTTGTCTCTAATAATGATTGGAGAGTTGTTGTACTCTTGAAAACCTGGCTCAATTGATCCTAAAGCAGCATCAGTTGATCCTTTTTCCCATTCAGAACCATACACGAATAAAGCAACTGAATTAGCAGCAAGTAACGCTTGAACGTTAGCTGGAAAAGCAGCAGCAGCATAAGGTACACATACTATACTAGCAACAGTTGCTGGAGCAGCAGGTTGAGTAACTGTAGTAACTAATGCTTTAGCTGTAATTAAACCAGTAGCGTTATCAGATAACATTATAGTTTGATTAACTTTAATAGCACAAGTATTATTACCTCTACCAGGTGTAATTGGATTAGCATTAGCTAATTCAATGTCAATAGTAGTACCAGGAGCACCTGCGTTCATGTTACATTCGTTGTAAGCAACGTGTAATCTATTTTGTTCAGACCAAATTACTTGATCAGATGTCATTGGCATTTCAGCGCCAACCATTCTTAAGAAACCTGATAATGTTCTATTACCATATCTCTCTACTTCAGCTTCATACAGCTCAGGCAGATATTGTTGTGCCCAATCAGCTGTACCATCAGCAAAGTTTAAGTAATTATTACTTAAAGCTTGCCTTTTTTGAGCTGGAATTAAACTTGCGGGAAAACTCCCACTTGTTGTGAAACTCATAATTTTTAATTTTTAGTTAAGTTGTTTTTCTTTTTTTAATTTTTAACTTAGAACTATCTACACCATTTACCGCTTTAACTTTTAATCCATTAATAAATATATCTCCTGGAGCTTTTCGAGCTTCATTACTTATATTTTTAGATTTAGCAGTTACGTCTTTAATTGCATCGGCTTTGCCTTGCTCATAAAAATGCATTGCTATATTATCCGCATTAGCGCCGGCATATAGAGCTTTATGATACCCTTGTAAATCTCTTACTGTACCATCCTTGTTTAAGAACTTCTTAACAAAATTGGCAAGTGCAGATTGATTCTCAACTACACTATCGACGTTATTAACATTATACTTAAATTGTTTTTCACCTACATTGAAATCAAAACCTTTGAAATCGGTAAAATAACTTTGAGTATCTTTTTTAAATTTATCGTAGCGTTTTTGTATTTCGCCCTGTTCTTTGTTATATCTATTGAAAAAATCCGTAGCTTTTTGTTGGTCTTGAGTAACGCCCGGTCTCAACTTGATCTCGTCGTAATACTTCTTTTTCGTTTCCTCTAAAAAAGTTTTGGCTTTTGCAATTTCTTCTTTGTAAGCGAGTTTTTTTCTTCTTACATCTCGCTCTTCATCCATATCTTCATCATAAGAAAAATTATCTTCCATTAGGAATTTAACTTCTTCTGGATCAAGATGTGGTCTAGTCTTTTTATAATATTCGTTTAGTAAAATGTCATCTTTAATATTAGAGTAATCAGCATTTAATCTAACATAATCTTCAATATTACCACCTGTTTCTTTCATGAAACTAACTAGTTTTTCTACGTTTTCTGGTAGTTCTAGTTCTGGTTTAGATTCTAGTTCTTCTTTTATATCGCTAATAACCGCTGGCTCAATAGGTGATTCAACAGTATTAACAATTACTTCTTCAATCGTGGGTTTTTCTTCTGTAGTTTCTGTGGTAGTTGTGTCTTCAATTGGTATTTGTCCCACTTCTTGCAGTTCCACTTTTGGTTCTTCTTTCTTCTCATCAGACTGTAACACAACTTTCTCTGTGCTTGACTCTTGAACGGCATCTTCTTTAGTTTTACTTAAATCTAACTTAGTAGTTTCCTCCTCTGGTTTCTTACTTAAATCAACCTTTATTGGTTCTTCTTGTTTCTTGTTAGCAAGTTTTTTAGGTTTCTTTTTTATTTTAAACTCTCCTTGCTCCAATTCTCCATTTGGAGTTTCTTTTATTTCTTCTTTTGACATAATATAATATAATAATTAATAATTGTTTATTCTGAAACTACTTCTACTTCTTCAGTTGCCATACCTGCGGGAGGTTCCATAGGTTGTTTAGCACCACCTGTATTTTCCATAGAGTTACTTTCAAAATCTGTTGGTAATAAACCATTATTACGTTGGTCTATCATTTTACTTTGTTGAGTACCTACTATACGTACTCTTTCATCTTTTCTATTTTCTATTTCAGCTTCTTTTTGAGTTTTAGATTTAACTTCCATTTGCTTTAGCTGCATATCATATCCAAATCTTTCAGCCATTATTTCTTTTTCTAATTGATTAGCAGTTTGCATACGTTGTATCTCAAATTGAGATTTAGCCTGCTCAAATTGAATGTTAGTTTCATTTAACGCTTGATTTTTTTGTACTTCTGCCATCGCTGCTTTTTCAGCAGATTCTGCATTAGCTTGAGCTTGTGCTTGTATCATAGCTTGTTGCTGTGCTTGTTCAGCTTGCTGCTTTTCTTTACGTCTCTTTTTCAATAACTCATTAGCGAGTTTTAAGTTATTAATATTTCTAATATCAATAGCATCTTCTAAGTCAATTCCACCTTGTTGTAAAGCCATTTGTATATTTTGCTCTAACATCGCTTTTTCTTCTTCATCTGGTTCTAAATTTATAAATATACCAAAATCGTGGATATTCAACTTAGATAGTTCATCTAAAGTATGTATGTTATAATTAGATATACTATTTTGCAAAGACATTCTAGTTAATGGAAACATTAAAGCATCTGCTGCCCTTAATGATATATTCTCACAGGTTTTTAATGTTAAAAATAAACTACCTTGAAGTATGTGTCTAGTAGCTGTATTAGAGTTAGCAGCAGCAAGTTTTTGTAATCCAACTAGTGAATCTGGATCAGGAGAACTAGCATCTCTAGCTTCATTTAACCCGGTCACATCTCTTATCATTTGTAAGTAATATTGATAAGTTTGAATTAAAGCTTGCATCTTAGCTCCACCTGAAGAAGATTGAAGTTCTTGTATAGGAACTTTACCAGGATTCATATCTCCATCTTGAGTCATAGATCGTCCTACGATACTACCAGTTTGGAAATACATATTTAACGCTTCTGCTGGATTGTAATTAGTACCATTACCTAAGTCTACCTCAGCTAAACCATCCATATCTAAATACACACCATCTGGAACCATTCTAGAAATAACCTGTTGCAACTTTAATGACGTGAGTTGAATCATATCGGCGAAACCAGTTATCCTGCTTACTAAAGACTCAATTCTTCCGCGATACATTCTAGGAGCAACTAAACTATAAGTCATATTTACTTTAACGCTGTCAGATTCTGGTCGAGTCATATTTTCAGCAACTTCCCACTTTAACATATCTTCAAAGCCTAGTATTTTAGCGCCACTATACAAAACCTCTATAGATCTAAAAGCTTTTTTCCAGTTGTCTCCTTCTGGAGCTTCTAAAAAAGTATCTTGTTTTTCTATAACTTTTTCTAATCCTACGTTACTTTCCTTAATTTTAAAAACTTGATTAGTGTAAGTTTTCCATTCAAAATATAACACCTGGACTGTTTGATTATCTCTTCTACCATTCCATCCTCTAGTAAATTCTTGAGCACCTTGGTATTTTTGTATTTTAGATAATTGATCTGGAGTAAGATCGGGAAACTCTTTTTTTAATTCTGGTAAACTAATATTTTTAACTTCACCAACATAATATAAATCTTCAAAATTTGGATCATCAGTATAGGACCACACCATATTAGCAGGATCTACATAATCAATAGTAATACCTTCTGATCTATTAAAAGTAGTTTTAGTAGCAGCAATACCTAAAACAGTTAAATCATAATTTAATCTTTTTCTAACTAAGTGATATTTATTTTTATCAAGTATTTGATTGATTAATTCTTCTTCTGCTATTTCAATAGATTGTTTGTAGTTCAACTGCATGTGAGTACCTAACTCATCTATTGATTTTGGAGCATCTTTAGTATCTTTACTTTTTCTTATATCAATACCAAATGTTTCTTGAACAGCTTCGTTGTATCTAGCAGTTTCTATATCGTCAATAATATTTTGAGCATACTGTGTTCTCTTTCGCATTGACTCTGGATCTTGAGCAAAAGTTTTTACCTCGTAACTTCTTTGTGATATACCATTTACAACAATGTCCACGAATTTAGGAATAATAGGTACTGGTTTCCAGTCTAAATTAAGATAAGATAAATCTCCATTTATAGACAATTCATCTTTATATTTTTGTACTGATTGTTCTCCTCTAGCGTATAATCTTCTATTATGAAATTGATTATAATTGCTTTGAAAACGATAACCACCGCCTCTGTAATTTGAAAACCATTCTCCTTCAATAGCTCTTCCTACAGCTAGACCATATTTCCAAGTTGCTTTCTCTGCTTCAGGTACGACCTGATCAGGAAAAGTACTATTCATGTTAGTGTAAATTTGCATTTATCTTATTATTTTTGACGTTGATCCTTCATTGTTATACTTTTTAAATCCTAAACGAACAGGATCTTTAATTCTATGCGGTATAGGTCTATACCTATTTTTGTTACAAGCCATTATAGCTAGTCCAGAACTAATTGAAGCATCGTGTTTAGTTCTTTGATTTATATTAAATTTAGCCCAATCTTCTAATGTTCTTTGAAAATACATATCTCCATATCCTTCTTGTAGTAATCCTACATAATCTTCTATATAACTTTCAATCGCTGCTGCATGAGATTGTTTAATATCTTCACTAGAGTTAGGTATACCACCAATTTCTTTTTCTGCTGTAGATAGTTTATTCCAAATTTTATCAGGACGATTCATTGAAAAGCCTCTATAACCTCTACGCTTTAAGTAATACAACAATCTTGGTTTATTGTTTTCACATAAAATAGGCATTCCATAAAATACTAATGCCATAAGAACATCTTCGAAAAATATTTCTGCTGTCTGTGGTCTTGCTATATATTCTAAAAAGAAATGATTTGGTGGAACATGTTCCATAGAAAACTTTGTCAAACCATGTAATGCTCCATTAGATCCTTTGCCATCTACTGTTCCTGAGATATCATAACTATCACATCCAAACGCCCCAACATGGTCATTACCAGGATGCTTTACTCCATTTTTTATAATCACATTGTTTTGGAGATTTTTATCTGGTATCCAACTAATTCTAAATCTACCATCTTTTTTAGGATAAAATATAACTTTAGTATCTTTTACTCCTCTTTCCCATTGAAATGTTCCTGTTGTAACACTTGCCTTATTATTTAACTCATCGTTATAATCTATTTGCTCATAGATTTTTACTAGATTAAATAGACTCTGTTTAGTTTCATCTCTGAAAGCATGCGCTTCAGTTCTTGGAAATTGCCTATAATACTCGTTTAAACTGTCTTGATCAGATTTTAAACCATCTACTTCATTTTCCCAGTGTTCGATGACTCCGATTGTAATTGGGAGACCGTCGACTGCAATCGTTTTATTTTTTGGCGTAAGAAAGACAGGTGATCCAAAAGAATCCATGAATCCTTCGTAATTCCATTCCATAGGGATGAATAAAGAATAGAGTCCCGAACTTGTTTGTCCATTTCTATTTCTTTGAGTAACGTCTGAATTGTAGTATAATTTTTTGAAGTTGTCTCCACCTTTATCTAATGCGTTTGAAGTTGAGCCCATCATACATTTACCTACGATTCTTCTACCTAGTCTTAATGTAGTTTTTGTAACTCTCCAGTTGTTTAATATGTTATCAGGTCTTTCCCACTTACCACTTTCATCATGTGCTAGCAGTTTTAACTTCTCCCCATCATAAGAGTTATCACCTGTGTTTTTCCAGTCAATAGTTGTATCTAATCCTTGTAACTCTCTAAGTTGTTCGTTTGTTTCCAGTTTTCTACGTGTAAGTTTAGATGCCGGAACTCTGTATGCCAATTCGGTTTTAGGACGATCCATACCATCTTGGATCGGCTTGAAGAAAAACGGATAGTTAATCGAGATTGGTACAACTTTATCTGTGAACATTTTTTTAGCATCTGCTCCACTTTTTGAGAGAATACCATATCTTGCATCACTTGATATTGTTGCTTGATTAACAAGTTCTGCTGATGACATAAAGGAGAAACCACTCCGTCTGTTTTTAAGGTAACACATTCCGTAACATCTCGCATCTGCTTTGCAAGCTTCCCAAAATATAAAGAAGAGTCTGTTTGCTTCTCTGTACTCAGGTGATCCAATATCAATTTTTGACCATTGCAAATACATGTAGTGAGTACCAGTAATGTAGATAGGACTACCGTTGTTATAAAACCAATACCCTTCATCTCGTTTTTTAAATTCATTGTCAATATAATCGTACCACTTTTCTTTAAAATCGTTTGGGTATTCTTCCCAATCAAACCTACTTTTAATTCTAGCTAATTCTTTTGGATATTCTTGTTTTTCCCAGTATTGATCCTCTTTATTTTCACTTCGTTTAAACGGTTCATCTGTTGCTGGTAAAGCAATTCTGAGATTTTGTATTTCAATAATTTGTCCAATTTTCCCAGTTTTACTAATTACTATAAAATCATAATCTGCATTATAACCATACACCCACTTTTTAAATCTATTTTGTTTCTTAAGAATTTTAGGATTTACAACGTCTTTAACCTCTTTCCATAGGGTTTGTTCGTAACTCATTTACTCCTCCCTTCAGCAAAACCTCTAAAAGATCTTTCTTCTTTTTTCTCTTCTTTTTTAGGTTTGTCCTCGAGCATTTCTTTCTCAGTCTCTATTCTCGTTAAAATCTCAAAAGCGTCAAATATAGCTAGTTTCTTAGTTGCTGCTGCATTTTTTAATCTATCTGCTGAAACATCATCTCCAGAATCTACAATAGGTTCTTTAGCTACTTTAATTAACTCCTCAACAGCTTTTTGCCCAGCTTGGATTATATTTAACTTTGTCTTCTTGGTATTCATGTGTCAAGGCTATATCATTAGATTTCATACAATACAAACGATCACTATCTATTATAAATTCAAATTCAGAATTTGGAGTGAAAGTTATAAGTGCTCCAGGTGTTATTCCTTTGGCTTTTAAGGAGCTATTGCCGTATTTAAGTATTCCAAGGTTAGATTGTTCTTTAAACGTGTTAAAGTCATCGGTAGATAGTATAGGATAAACAAAACAGTAATTTAAATTAGAAATCCATTCATTGTTTTTCTTATATAAATATATCTGTTCCATGTCACAAAAAAATAAGTCATCTTTAAAAAACGAAGCACTATTTTTTTCTTTACCTTTCATATCGTAAAATCTACGAAATACGTTATGATGAATAATTATTTCATCACCGGGTTGGATATCTGTTTTAAAATATTCAGGGACAACTTCTACAATTGCTCTTTTACTAACAGACTGAAATGTTTCTATTCTTGTGTTAGTAATTAATTCTTTCTTCCCTACTTTTATTTTATTATCATATCTTTTTTCTTTAGGTTTAACTAGAAACCTATATATAGTTTTCATTAGTATTCAAGATCATATTCAACTGAAACGGCCATATTAGAATTGAACTTTTTCCAAGGAAGAACCTCATCATTCTTTTTTATGTATATATTATATGAATCATCTTGTTCATTATGTAATATATTACATATAATATGACCACCATACACTTGCTGACTTACAGCATAATGCATAGCTTCATTTTTATAATCTGCACCAATACTAATCTTTCTTATTACACTAGACATGACTAACAGATACTTCTTTCTCTTCTTTAGTTATTTCAGTATAAGTGCCGTCTTCTAAATTAATATTTACTGCACCATATTCTTTTTCTAACTCAGCTTTCATTTCTTCTACATCTTTATTTACTTCAGCTATTTGGTGTAGTAAACTATGTTTATTACTTTCTAATAAACCTATTTCATGTATAATATTATTTAATTGCTGTTGCTGATCTTGAATTGTTTTTAGTTGATCCTCTTTTATTTTCATTTAATTAAATTTGATTGTTTTTTTTTATTTACTCAGCTGGTGGATTTGGATCCGACCACTCTGGAGTTGCCATCAACGCTAACGCCGCTTCATGATCCATTGTACTTACCGGTACTAAAGAACCATTAGTGATAAAACTAGGTTCAACTTGGTAAGACAGTAAACCTTGCGTATTAGCTAAGTTCCTTCTCATTGTCTGAGCTGAACTTTGATTTACTTGACTGAACAAAACAGCGTTTGTATCGTCTAAGTTAATTACTGCATAAGTTGTTGCCATTGTTTAATTGTTATTTGTTAATTACTTGTTATTTATATATTTACTTGTTTAATTTCTTTTTTACGAAGGAACACTTGCAACTCTATCTTGTGAATCCATATTCACTGAGAAAGCATTGCTAGATGAGTTAGGCGCATTACCTTTTAGGTTAGCTGGGATGTCCATGTTTGTAGCAGTTCCGTTCGCAGATCCACCAGGAGCATTACCCACTAGTTCTGATCCACCCATACCACTACTAGTTCCATTATTTCCACCACTACCTAAGTCTGGGCATATCCAATCAGATCCATTGAAATAACTATCACCTGCTAAGCTCCACCATCCAATTGGTGATAGACTAGAAATACTATTTGGAACACCACCATTATATATTGTTAAAACTTGATCTTGAGTTAAAACAGCATTAAATATAGCCGCATTGCTTATTTTCCCATCCCAATAAAGAGTTCCATAAGTTCCAATATCTAAATTTCCAGTAGTACCGCTTAAAGAGGTTGGAATACTACCACTATAAACAGTAGATCCTACAACAATTCCATCCGCATAAAACGTGAGAGTTCCAGCGTTAAAAGTCATTACTAAATGATGCCATTGACCGGCTGTAAATGGAGTGCCAGTAATATTTACTCTATTTGCACTACCATTAATATTAATTCTAAAACTATAATCCGATCCAGAAACAGATTTAGTATATATTGCAAAATGTTTATCATTATCATCTATAAGCCCTTTATTAATAGCAGAAGTATCTAAATTAAACCAAATACTACAACTCATTTCAGTTAAATTATCTAAATAAGCAGTAGCACCACAATCTATATGGTCCGCCGTTCCGTCAAACTCCATACTATAACTACTATACGGAATACTACGAGTTAAGTCAGAGTTAACTAAATTCGCTGTAGTCATACCATCGCTAGTACCGTTTAGTGCAGAAACATTATTGTTAACTAAATTAGATTCAGTCATTCCTGAGCTTGTTCCAGTGTTGCCATTTCCTGAAGCATCTGGAACACTCCAATTAGTTGAGAATGTAGCAGAATTATCAAGTTTATACCACGCTTTTAGGTTAGAACTTTCTATTGCTGTTGTTAGTGGGCTTCCGTTGTTGTAAAGTGTTTCAACCTGTGAAGCGTTTAAACCTGTGTTCCATATTTGAACATTACTCATTTTTCCATCAAAATTTGCAAGTACTGGAGTATATGCGCCGCCAATAAAAAAAGGTTGACTTGTGCTTACTGAAGATATTGAAAATGTACCTGTTCCAGCAGCAACATTATCAATGTAATATGTACCTGTTCCAGATGTTACACTAATTAAAATATGAGTCCATTGATTTAACGTTATTCTTCCTGTGCTAAAAGGTCCTGTACCTCCATCATACAATCTTAAATATCTACTCTCAATGTAAAAATCATAATTAGTACCGCCTCCGCCTCTTTTACTTACAATTCTGCCTGTATCTGATTCAGCATAAATCCAAGCTGAAATTGTTATATCTCCATCTATTTGTAAAGCTGAATCATTAGAAACTATTATTTCATCACTACTCCCATCAAA
>Ga0115546_1001951_pt1 | contig 12368 bp, 9 predicted proteins | sample COGITO_mtgs_1004_FD_87186 | JGI IMG/M metagenome (GOLD analysis project Ga0115546, IMG submission 87186) | Pelagic marine microbial communities from North Sea - COGITO_mtgs_100413 | ecosystem: Environmental > Aquatic > Marine > Epipelagic | place: Germany:Helgoland, sampling site Kabeltonne...
CCAACCGGGGTGGAGACCTTTTCGGGGTGTCCGTCCGGGAAAAACCCCCGACACCCCCTAAAAACCCCAACCCCCCCCCCCCCCCTCCCCTCCCTCTTCACAACACGAGCATGAGCGCCCATGCCGCGAAGAAGCGCAAGCTATCCGTGCGGTTGCTGGGTGGTTACGTAGTCGAGGAGGCGGACGAGCTGCTCAACGAGAACGAGGACAAGATCACGGAGCTGCGGTCGGCACTGGCTCTAGTGAGCGAGCAGGTGCGAGTGGAGAAGGAACGCCACGCACGCACGTTCGAAGACTTTAAATCTTTTCGCGGCGACGCTAAGCGCAAGGTTGCGGAGAGCGCGGCCATCAAGAGACGTTTGTATGACGGGGTGCGCGAGAAGTTGAAGGCAGCGCGCGCTGGGCGAGACCAAGCCATTGCTGCGCGCGTTTCAGCACTTTCTGAGCGCGACCAAGCGGTCCAAGAGCGCGACCAAGCCATTGCTGCGCGCGTTTCAGCACTTTCTGAGCGTGACCAAGCGTTCTTGGATGAGAACGCCGCGACCCAAGAGCGCGACCAAGCTATTGTTGCGCGCGTTTCAGCACTTTCTGAGCGCGACCAAGCGGTCCAAGAGCGCGACCAAGCGGTCCAAGAGCGCGACCAAGCGGTCCAAGAGCGCACCGACGCGCTGGAGAAGCAGCACTCTGCAAAGCTAACGTTGTTTGCGACCACTAAGCTGTTGACCAAGGCAGAAGAGAAGAACAAGACGGCGCACGAGCTTGGGCGCCGCGAGGGGGCTGCCGACATTGCCGCCTCGAATGCGCGGGCAGACCACGCCGTGGCGTCGCTGGGTACCGAGCTTTCTGAGTCCAAGCGGTTTCAGGAGGAGCTGGAGGCGACCAAGAAGCAGCTGCGCGCTGCCGTGGAGCGCCTGAACCAGATTGCCGGGTTTCAGCGCGAGCAGGCGCGCATGCAGGCGCTGATGATGAACCCCAACCTCCTCCGCCTGGGCGACCAGGCGTCTCCGCCGCAGTCGGGGAGCGCGGGAGACGGCGACCAGGCGATCGAAACGGTGGACTGAGTCGCAAACAAAAAAGGGGCGCAGGCGCGAGCACAAAAATGATAACACACACACACAAATCCCGCTCGGTCCGCTTGGCCCAGCACAAGCAAGCCACATAAACCACATACATAAAAACATAAAAACATAACTCAAGGCTTGTTTTTGAATGCTTTTGGCGTGCACGTGCCTATAACCCTCGCGCGCGGTACCCCGTAAGCAGCACGCACCAACACAATGTCCACCTCTACAAACATTACACGCTCGGTCGTGATGATCGAGAGCACGACGCGGTCGCTGAGCGCCGTCGAACCCTACCGTTGCTTGGGACGAAACAAGGGCATGGGTACGGGTTTTCGCGTCTCGGGCAAGTGGTTCCCGTCGTCCGCGTCGTGGAATCACGGCAACAATATTCTGTTGCTCACCAACTGGCACGTGGTAGACTCGGCCGAGAACTGCAAGGTGCGCGTGCGCACAGCGAAATCGCAGGAGTACTGCCGAGGGGAGGTGGTGCACGCCGTGCCGCATTTGGATTTCTGCGTCGTTGCCGTAAGCTTGGAGGACGACCACGACGAAACCGACCCGTTTTGCTCGGCCCCCGGCCAAGTGTTGAGTCACATCCAAGACGTCGAACTGCACGTGGGTCCTTTGCGCGCCGAGCAACAGAAAATCATTTGCTGCGGGTTTCCGTCCGCTCTGGAAGCGTACGTGACCAAAGGCACGCTCGGCGGGCGCAACTCCGGGCTCGACATCAGCGATTTCTGGCAAATCGACGTGTCCGTGAACTGCGGCAATTCCGGCGGCCCCGTCGTGCTCGAAAACGACGGCCGCTGCTTTGGCATTGCCACGGCCACGGAGGCGAGCGCGGAGCAAATCGCCTACGCGACCCCCATTTCCTCCGTGTTGGCGTGGTTCGCCAACCACTGGAAACCCGGAGAGCGCATCGGCAGGTTCCCGCGGTGGGATTTCCACCTGCTTGCGCGCACGGACGCCTGGGAGGACGAGCACTCGTACCCGAAATTACTTGGCGGGGCCGTCGTGTGCGGCCTCAGAAAGAGCTCCGCGTACACGCGCGTTCAAAACGGGGACGTGCTCCTGTCCGTCAATCGCCAGGGCGCGAGCGTGGAGCTCGATAAGTTCGGGATGGTTACGGACCACGAGCACGGCGAACCTCGGTTCAGCATACACAACCTCGGATTCGTGAGCTCGCTCCACCCCGAACAGACTACGGTGACCGTGTGGCGCCCGTCTTTGAAGCAGAAGCGCACGTTTGCCTGCGCCCCGGGTTTGCAGGTAGCGGCCGAGCACGCGTACTACCAGGAGTACGCGCCTTCGCCCTACGCTTGCTTAGGGTCCATGGTCTTTATGAACGGTAGCCCGGATCTCCTGATCGCGACGGAAGACTCCGACGACGAGGAGTACGACGGCATCCCCCCCGTGCAGTCTTTCCACATCATGCGCCACGTGCACGCGCAGCGCGAGCTCGCGAATCCAAAGCCTATCGTGGTCCTGTCACACTTCCACACGGACGCCTACGTGTCGTCAACGCGCACGCTCGCGCCCGGCGACGTCGTGCAGAAAATTAACAACGTCGTCGTCAAAGACGCAGACCACGCCGACAAACTCATTCGCAGGCTGGCCGCGGCCATGTTCTCGCCGCCCGGGCGCAAGCGCGTGTGCATTTCGACTCCGGGCAAGCGCGTGTGGTTAGACTTGGGCAAACTGCTGCAGGAGGAGACGCTGTGCTTCCCGGAGCGCGAGCCCGCCAAGCTGCACCTGCTGAGCGCCTGCGCCGCTTTCGAGAGCGCGGCCCAGTCCGTTCCCCAGCGGCGCAGCCTCAGGGTCAGCGAGCATCGCGCGATCTCCGCGCTGACCATCGCCACGGCAAAAGCCATGCAGGGCGCACCGCCGCCCGCGCCGGGCACGTCGCACGCCGCACAGCGAGCCAAACGCGGCAGGCGCTCGCGCCCGTCCTCGCCCGTGGCCAGAGCGACAAAGACGGCCAAGCGGCGCAGCAAGCGGTTGGCTTCTCACAGCTCATAATGTTTTGTACCTCGCGCCCGCACCAACCTACTATTTAACCGTAAAGGAAATGATATACAATATTGAAAGTCTATACTTCTGAATTCACATCTAAATTACTACACCCGTAATGTACTTCGTCGCAGTGCTGGGCGCGCGCCACTCTGGGAAATCCGCGCTGGCCCGCGCCTGCGCCCAAACTCAGGATTCACACTCTTCCGAGCCATCTTCACCTCGACCCTTCGCCGCGCTGCAAGCTCGAGGCAGCGACGCGCTGCGCGTGCTCGACCCGAAGCGCCACAGCGATGACGCAAGCCTGGGGCGCGCGCTGGCCAGGCGCGCGCCGTTTGCCGTGCTGCTGACTCTGCCGAGAGACGCGGAGAGCGCGTCGCAGGCGCAGAAAGAGGCGCTGCGCTGGGCCAACCTGACCCGGGCTCACACCGACAGAGCTCGGCTGGCGCTCGTGGTGACCAAGTGCGACGCGCTGCGCCCGCCGCTGGACGAGGTGCCGTTCGAGCGCGCCGCGTACGACGTCATGCGCGTGGCAGGCGTGGAGCAGATTTTTTACACCGAGGCGCTGCGCCGCGGGCCGGAGGGGCTGCACGCGTGGCTGATGGACGTGCTCGCCGAGAGGCAAGATGGGGACAAACGCAACGCACGAGCGGACCGACGCAGCAGATACACCGTGTGTTTTGACCCCGTGCACTGGGGCGCAGCCACCGACACGCCTAACGACACGGCCGCTGGCACGGCGGAAAAAATCGCGCACGCCGACCCGCAACAGCGCACCTGCGATCAGTGCGCCGTCAGCTAATTTTTTTTCTGTCGAGTATAAATAGACGCGACAGCAGATGTCAGAATCTACACAGTTGTTGTCGTCATGAGGAAATCACTTTTCACCGACCCAATGAAATTCGTCTCCGTGAAATGGAAGGAAGGGGATGTAGAGAAAAAAAGACTAATAAAATTGACTCGAAAACCAAAACGAGAGGAAGGAAGTAAACCAATGGACGCGATTGGCCGAGCAAGACTTGGAGTCACGTACGACAGAAAGGAAAGCACCAGTGCTGGCTTCGCAAACATTGACTTTCGCACTCCCGAAAAGATCCAAGAAGCCATGCAGGCGCACCCCGACGTGGCCACGCTGCTGTTCCTCAGCCTGCCGGCGCTCGGAGACATTGTGGAGTCCTCGTCGGCTCCCGAGCCCGCCGTTGTAGCTCCAGTTGAATTTGAGAAAATGCAGGCGTCTCTCAAACAGGCAAAAGAAGATGGTGAGAAATTAAGAGCACAGGTATCTCAACTAAAAGAAACAGAGACGGAAGCCAACAAAACAATTGATCAGCTGACAGGTGTTTTAAATACACAAGAAAGAGCGTGGAAGAAACTGATCGACGAGCTGGAACTGAAGTTGGCAGCAGCTACCGCAGAAAAACAGGCTGCCGAAACAAATATTAAAGCAGAAAAACTTGAAATTGAACGGCTGACAGCGGACTTGGCGGCGGCACGAGCCGCGTCGAGTCCAGAAAGAGCGGCAAAACAAAAAGAGAAGGCTGAAAAGACTGCACGTAAAACAGCCATTAATCTCGTGAAAGACGCATTCAAGAAGGCGTTTGGACCAAAAGGAGGACTAAACGCGATAGCAACCAAGAAAGGCGTCAAGAAGGGGAGAGCCGCTTCAGCAATGTACGTGTATGAAAGTGACTTTGACAAAAAAATAAGTGAGCTGCTTCTAAAAAATATTAGTGACCCAGGAAAGGCATACAATTCAAAAATGTTATGGGTCACGGAGAAAAAAAAGTTTGCGGACGCAGTCATGGCAAAAGTTACAACTTTCGACGCAGCGCTTGCAGAATACGAATTAACGTATGATCCAAGGGAAGACGATAACCACGATTTTGCCACGAAGACGCTCAGCATAAAAATGAAAGACAAAGACGGAGAATTATTGCCCAATGCGTCAAACTACCACGAACTCAAAGCCTACGCGGTAAAGTTGCAAAAACTTGCCACTCAGGCGTATGAAAAAGTGGAAAAAGAAGAGAAAGTCAGGCTTGCAGCCGCCACAGCCGCCGCAGAAGCAAAGGCAGCCGCACAGGCAGTCGCAGTCGCCGCACAGGCTGCAGCGGACAAAGCCAAAGCGGACAAAGACAAAGCCGCAGCCGCCATAGCCGCAGCCGCAGCGGACAAAGCCAAAGCCGCAGCCGTCGCAGCCGCAAAAGCGAAGGCTGACGCCGCCCCTGGGGTTGACGGAGCTCAATTACTTGCTGCACTGAAGAGCACTCAAGCTCTTCAGATAACGTTAAAGAAGGATCAGTCTGCCCTTCAGCAACAACAAGACAAGCAGAAAAGAGAATTGGCTGCTGCACAAGCTGCTCAAAAGAAAGATAAGGCAGCTCTTGACGAAGATGACACCGATGATGACGAAGATCCAAATAAAGATGATCCAAATAAAGGTGACACCAATGGAGCCGGCGGAGCCGGCGGAGCCGGCGGAGCCGGCGGAGCCGGCGGAGCCGATGGAGCCGGCGGAGCCGGCGGAGCCGATGGAGCCGATAGAGGCAGTGGAGCCGACGGAGCCGATGGAGCCGGCGGAGCCGGCGGAGCCGATGGAGCCGATAGAGGCAGTGGAGCCGACGGAGCCGATAGAGGCGACGGAGCCGGCGGAGCCGATGGAGCCGGCGGAGCCGGCGGAGCCGATGGAGCCGATAGAGGCGACGGAGCCGACGGAGCCGACACAGACGGCACGCCTGCAGAGGGACCCATTTCTCTGACAATGGAATTGTTGGCAAAAACACCCTCAGCAACAGAGGCAAAGTCTGTGACAAGCCTGCTTGATTTAACGTCTAGTGCTGACGTGACAGAGGACAGGTTTTTGGAAGCTCTTAACATGCCAATTGCAGACATCGAAATGAAGTTTTTAAAGATTTCTCGAACAAAAAGAGATCGTCTGGCAAAAGTCTTGGGTGCAGATGACTCGGAACCAGCTACGTTGATTCGCAAATTAAAGGAACTGCGAAACATTGAAGACACATTGGTGACCGCTGCAATCAAAGAGAAGTCGGACGACTCGAGCAGCGATTCGGCCGTCGGTGACGATTTGAGCGATGCAGACACAGTGGAACCCGGCAGAGGTGCGTCAAAACAGGCAAACGACGACGAATCACAACGCCGCGCAACCTTAGAAAAATTAAAAATTACGGATCTTAGGGAATTGTTGGGGTTCGATACCAAAAGCATTAGCACAGCTAAGAACGCCCCCGCAGAACAAAAATATTACAAGCATGCTCAACTCGTAGACATGATTATGCGTCGTACACGTGGCGTGGTAGAATAAATAAAATAAAACGTTATGTTTATTTTATATATATTTAGTGTTTGTGTTTGGACACGCCGCACAGCTCGTTGCACACGACCTGCCAGTCGAGCGAGTAGGCGGGGGCGTTGGCGTAGGCGGGTTTGCTGCAGGCTTTGCACAGCGAGCGCTTCCTCTTGTCCGTGGTCCACAGCTGCGTCAGATTGGTGCTGCGGTAGTGCTTCCCGCACCAGTCGCACGCCGCCGTCTCGTAGAGCTTGCGCCCCTGCGCGTCGATGCACCTGCCGCAGCACAGCGACGCCCCGTGCCACGAGTCTCCCTGCAGCAGAAAGTAGTTGGCGCAATAACAGCAGATCCCGTAGATCTTAGATCGGAAAACAATTAATCGACCAATGAGGTTGACGAACGTCAGCTTGGCGTCGCAGCAGCGCTTGCCGTAAAACCTTGCGTGCCTTAGCGCCTTTCCCGTCTTGGCGCCGCGCGCCGACGACTCCTTCTCGGCCGTGGCGGGCTTCCTGCCGCAGTAGAATCGCGTCGGGTCCTCTTCGCACACCAGACCCTTCTCGTAGCCGAACGCCACCAACCCGTTGCTGACTCTGGCCCTGTTAATTTTGGGGGTGAGAAAGCTGCGGAAGGTGTCGCACTCTTCGCAGAACGCGGCCACCCCCATCAACCTCGGCGTCTCCCTCTGTCCGTCGGGCACGCAGAATATGCGGCGCAGCGCTCTGATCTGCTCGATTGTGACGTGCGCGGGCAGGCGCACGAAGTGGGTGGTGCGCTTGCGCCGGAAGGCTTTGCTGAGCGCGGAGACGTCTACAAGACAGTTGTCCCAGGTGTTGCCCTTGCCGGCGAGCGCCTGCCTGAGTTTTATTTTAGATCCGTCCGAGTAGAACGCTTTCTTCGCGCGCCGCAGCGCGGGAACCAGCGCCTCCATACGGCGGGCGCGCGCGTCCCACTGCGGGGCGGTTTCTCCCGGGCGGTGCGCCATGCCTTGAAGCCACTCCAACGGCGCGTCGACGGCGGGGCACCGCAGAGACGCTCGTTTGAGCACGTCGCCGTGGCACGAGTCGCCCAGCTTGGACTCTTTGACGAAGAACTTGTCGCACTCGACGCCGAGCTCTTTTTCGAAGTCTCTAGCACCCGGCTGTCGAGAAAAAAGGCGACGTATTTTCTGCTTGCTCACGTGCTGCAGCGTGCGCTCAAACCTCTCGTAGTCCAATTTATCGCCTCTCAGGCTCGCCCTGGCTCTGTCCATGGCGGCGCGCACGAGCTTGCAAAAGGCTGTCCAGCCGTGGTAGTCGTCGAGCACGACGCGCAGCGTGTGGTGACACTCGTTTACGAGATACACGACCGTTTCCTTCAGCGCAAAAAAAAGCGTTTGATGGCACCTAAGCCGCAGCAGGGTGTTAATAATGCTGTCTTGCAAGGGCGAAACAGAGTGAGCGCTTTCGAACAAAGAGCTCTCGCGGACCAGCTTGGCGCGCGCCGCGAGAGAGGGCGGCGTGGCGCCGGGAAACAACCCGAGAAGGCTGCACTGCACTCCCCGCTCGAGAAACTCGCGCGCGTCGCGGCGCAGGTGGATTGTCTTGGAAATCTCGTCGATGAGGCTGCGCAGCTGGCAGCGATTGGGCACGCACTTCTGCACGAGCACGCTCACGGAATCGTTCTTCATGCATGCTAGCAGCACGGGGTGCAGGAACGGCGCCGATGGGACGACGTAGGCGAATCGATGCAGGCTCTTTGCCGAGAATATGTTGTTGAAGTCCGGAGCGGCCGGATGCCTCAGCACGGCTTGCTGAAACAACGTTAGTCGGAGGTTGTGCCAATGGGTTGGCTTCGGATCAACGGCGCTTAACACCGATTTTCGCAGCGCCTCGCTCTGCGCAATCGCCCGCGCCGGACCAGTCTTCTCAAACGCCAGCGTTTTTAAATGCGGATGCGCCGCAAACAAGTGGCCTAAGCACTGTGACTTGTCTGCGGCGCCTTCGATAAAAAAGACGTCGACGAGGGTGCGGCAGCCGAACTGTCCGCCGAAGAGGCACCTGAACTTGAGGTCGATGCGGCGAACGACGACGACAAGGCGCCAGGAGGGGAGGGGACGGCCGACGGGGAGCTGGGCGCAGCGACGCCGGCTTCCGGCAGCGGGTAACCTTTGTTCTGGCACCAAAAACGCCTTCTGAACACGCGCTCTCCGCCCTCTGTTTCGACCGCGGGCATGTTTTTTGGCTCGTAGCCAGAATCTCTGTGCTGCACAATGGGCAGGCAAATGCCCTCCCAGCGGTCGTGTCTGACGGCAAGGCAGTCTATTTTGCGGTACTCGCCGTGCACGTTGACGAAATTCGCGTGAGATTGCAGGCACCCCTCTCGCACCATGCCCGTCCTGTCCATTCGCAGGCGCAGCAGCTGCGCGCTGGCCATGTTCCTCAAGCACATAAGACACACCTTGAAGTCGAAATCGCCCTTCTTTACGGCGGCGAGGCGCATGGGCGGCGACACGCCGAGCTTGTTGCTGAGCCTCACGCTCTCGCAGCGATCGTTCATCTCGCAGACGCGCATAGACTTTGGCGGTACCTCTTGCAAAAGGTGGTCTTCCTCGGCGCGGCGAAACCTGGGCAAATCTTCGCGCAGCTGATCAACTCTTGCGTCGGTCTCCAGCGAAAAAGACTCTTCCGCCTGCTCGGACAAAACAATCTTCATCTCGGCTTCCAACCAGGCGTCAAACCCAGACCGCTTTTGAGCGCGGTTGAACAAAGCTGTCTCCGCCCGCACCGTGGCGTCGGTGGGCACTACGTTCCCCTCCATGGCGAGGATTTCCGGAGTGTTCCTCGCGCTCACCTCTGTCAAATGTTTTTGCAGGGTCGGCTGCGCCGCAAACGTGCCGTAGAAGGGCGACGACGACGACGACGACGACGACGACGACGACGACGACGACGACGGCGAGGACAAAGCGTTTTTGCGAGAGCCACGCGCAGGTGCTGCGGAGTTGGGCGCTTTTGCAGCAGCTTTTTTTGCCGGCTGGCGCGGCAATGCCGCTGCGTTAAGTTCGGTTTTCTTCTTCGTGCGCCTTTCGCGGTCTTTTCGGCGCTTTCTCTCGCGCTTCTCCGGCGACGTGAGACGCTTCCGCTTCGCGCTCGTCGTTTGCGCGCTACCCCCCCGAGGCTTTGCGTGTTTTTTTCTTGCGGTGCGCTTACTCGACGCCCTCCCCTGGCTCTTCTTCTTTGTGTGTTTCGCGTCTGCGTTCAACGCCGCGCCCTTGTTCGCTGCCCCCGCCATCACACCACCCCTTGCTTTCTTCTTCGCACGTTTGCGTCGGACCACGGGCAAGAATATACACGCTAATTTTTTCGTGGCGGGCTCTTTTGTGACTTTCGGCAGGTTGCCCGTTCTCGCGCGAGGGACAGCTGCAGCGCGCGGCGCAGCCGTCGTTTCGCTCATCGCAGACGGCCACTATTATAACCACGGGACAACGCAATACAATAGACAAAGAAATATTAAAAAATATATGAAGGAAGACGACAACGCGTTTTTTTCGACCAAATTTTACACGGCAGGTTTAAGGGTATGTAATGCTACTACGTACTGAACTGAACACCCCGACTGCGAGCAACCCCGTGGTCGAACTGTCGAGATACTTGTTTGTCGTACGAGCGATTCTGCTATTTATACTCTGCGCTGTTGTCCGAGGCGCAAGGCTGTGCAGGCTTCGCCGAGGCGTCTTTGGGCCCGCGGACGGTCTCTGGATCGCGCTGGACGTTTTTCTGTGCGCAGACCCCTCTCTGCAACTCCCCAAAGATCCCGCGAGCCACCTGCGCGCACTGTTCCGATCAACTCGGTGGTCCCTCTTTCTGTTCTGCGGCGTGCCTCTGTTCGTGGCGGCGGCCGAGAGTCGGCGACGCGGTCTGGCAGCCCTAGTCGTGGCCGGCATGGCCCTGCAGAGATCCGCGGCGGCGCTGCTGACGCAGAGCACGACTGACATCGGACTTGCGGTGCTCGCTCTGCGGCCGATGTGGCTCGTAGCCTCCATGGTGGTCGGCGCGCGCCAGCCGCGCCGGCCTGGTGAAGAGCACGTGGTGTAAGGGCAGACAAGATTGCGGCTTTTAAGCCTCGCTGTTCGGGTTTAAAAACAGATTTGCGGCGACGAGCACGGACAACAGCACCTTGCTCGACAGGCTGAGCGAAATGTAGCACAGCTCCACGCACTCGCGGCTCGGACACCCGAGACACTTGCGCTCGGAGCAGCAACCGCCGGGCGTCTTGCCGGCGGTTGGGGGCTTGTCGTAGCACGTGCGGTGCACGAAGTCTCCAAACTGAACAAGACCAAACGAGGAAAAGAAGGCGAGCTGGCCGTATACAATAGCGTACACGAACAGGGGAGGTGCCACGCCGTTGCCGCGGTTTGCCTCTGCGGCGGACTGCTGGAATCGCAGCAGCACGAGCCAGAACGTCGCGCCCATTTGGACCCAGCCGATGCCGTGCAGGAGCCACGCCGCGGGGAACAAAGACTCAATGTAGCCCTTGTCGCTTTTCTCAAGCAGCAGCTCGGCCACAAGACCGCACAGCTGGCAGCACGCGGTGAGCGCCGCAAGCGCCACCACGGTCTCAAACGCGCTCACGTTTAAAATGAACGCAATGGCAATGATCATCACGGTGGCGCTCGCGCTGTACTCCACAAAACGAGACGAGTTGACGCCGCGCATGACGTCTTGGGTCAGGTACGCGGAGCCTCTTGGCGGGCGCGCTGCCCTGCTCGCTCCGCAGCACGCGCAGCAGATCTTTTTAAAGCAAGACTGCGAGCACCGCTCGAACGCGCTCATGAACGGCCGAAGCCCCTGAAACACGGCGGAGAGCAAGGAGAAGCTTAAAACAAGCCACGGCAAGCTCAGCGATCCGTAATCTACCTCTTTTGCGTAGATGTTAAAATCCCCATCCGTTGTGGTCACGTTTACTTTCAGACTGGGGATGGCGCACTGCGCGCTGTGCATGCACGCGTCGACCGCCGCCGCGTTTGTGGCGGCGGTCGACGCGTTTGCGTTTTCCCACACGGAGATTTTTTGACGAAGTGGACGCTCCAAAGATATGTCCCACGCGTACACGATGTACAGCAGCGCGAAGAAGAGCCCGGCATGCAAAGCGGCGGCGACCGCGTTGCAAACGAGCACAACGGAGCGCTGCTTTTTGCCGCACGCGCACTTCATTTGAGGGCCCTTTTGCCCGCTTTTAAAATCAGCGTCGCTGCCGCAGTAGACGTCCAGACATCTATTATCGCAACCTCGTTTGCAACTCGTGCTACACGACATCCCGGAACAGAAAGACTAGTTCAGGGAAACAAACAGCATATGTTTATACGCAAAATAAAATAAGAAATGTGTTTATCGCGTTCTACCGTCTGTACTCACCACAAGTTATTCTTAGCGCCGTACTCTGCGAGCATTGCGCACCGCCGCTTCATCTCTTCCAGCGGGCGCTTTCGCATTTGCAGCAGGGGCGACAGCTCAAGACTGCAGAACGAACTCGACGACTTTGCAAGCACACTCTCCATGTATGTCACGGCCCGCAAGCGGCGCTCCACGTCGTTTTGCACCGCAACCATGCAATCGACGCTAGCCGCGCTCGTCGCGCTGTACTCTGAGCTTGCGTGGGGCGACAGCGAAGCGGCAGCAGACATGAGGAAGTGTGCCGCGGGTTGGACAATGTCAGTTTTCCACCAAAAAAACACCCCCAATTTTTAGAAAATGGTGGGTCCAGAACCCGTGATGCCACCACGCTGTTAGGTATGTAATAATTTTAATTGGACAATTCAAATTAAATTTCAAACTCGATCCTAATAGTCTTCTAAGTCTTTGACGGTTTTTGCAAATCCAATTAAATGTCAAGTTAAATCGTCCGCCAAATCTCTATAGTCTCTGGTATAAAACCAGTTTGGCATGACACCCAAAACATGACTTATACGTCTAAGTACTGTGGGTCATTTGGGTGTTGGTTGAAATGAGGGG
>Ga0115546_1001953_pt1 | contig 12366 bp, 5 predicted proteins | sample COGITO_mtgs_1004_FD_87186 | JGI IMG/M metagenome (GOLD analysis project Ga0115546, IMG submission 87186) | Pelagic marine microbial communities from North Sea - COGITO_mtgs_100413 | ecosystem: Environmental > Aquatic > Marine > Epipelagic | place: Germany:Helgoland, sampling site Kabeltonne...
CAGCCTCAGCCGAATATGTCTATTCCGCCTGCTCAGCCTCAGCCGAATATGTCTATTCCGCCTGCTCAGCCTCAGCCGAATATGTCTATTCCGCCTGAGCCAAATCAACAATTCACACCGAATCCATCTGTACCACCTCAGATTGCTACGCCGCCTTGTGCTGCTGTATCAACGGTTGCTGAATCTGCTCCAACATCTACCAGGACCCAGCCAGCTTCTTCTGGTAAGATAGGCATAATACCACGTCATCCTACCGATAATAAGACTGTTACATCTGCGTTTTCACCAGAAAGAAAACACCCTATTACGGGAAAAGTAGAGCGTCACCTGGGTACTGATTTTAGAGCCCCTATAAATGCAAAATTTTATGCTGCTTTAGACGGTGCAATAACATACCAAGTAAATAAAAATAAGAAAACGGGCATAAGGGACGGTAAAACAGGATATGGATTTTATGCATATATAAAGCATACAATCTATTCTACCGATCCAAGCGCATCGCCAAGAACTTTTTTTACGATATATGGTCATATGAAAAAAGATTTTCCCTCTCAAACAGTTTCTCAATGGCAAGCAAAATCAGGAAAGAAGGTGAAGATGGGTCAAGTCATTGGTCTGTCGGGCAATACAGGTAGCTCGAAAGGTTATCATTTACACTTCGAATACAATCCCAATCCTTCTCTGTTTTACGCTTCGAGCACTAAAAAAGATCCAATGACTCATTTTATTGGTAAAACATTTTACAAGAGTTAAACGAATAATATGCCTACAGAATTTACAGAAGAAGAAATTGCTCGCCGCCGTGCAGCGGGAGAAACAATAATTCTCATTGAAGCTGATGGTCCTGGTGACGCTAGTCGGTATGTAAATGAGCAAGGTGTTTTTTTAGGGCGTCCTGTTGGCGAGACTGATCGTTTTCAACGAGAAATAGCTGCTGCACTTGGGATCTCGCCACCACCACCTAGGACAAACAACAACCAGCAGCCTCCCTCCGCTCCAACACCCCCCGTTCCAACACCCCCCGCTCCACCACCCCCCGCTCCACCAGGTGGCGGATTACAAATAAGCACTATGTTGGATGCGTTGCTATCAAATAGTAAAGTAGCATTTAAAGAAAATAAACCAACAGAAGAGGCAAAAGAATATTCAGGATATTTTCAGTCGGATATTTTAGGACCTAACCCATCATACAATATTAAAGAATCTGAAAATATCATTCAAGGGAAACATAATACTATTATCATTCTCGGTCGAGACCGTCCCGGTAGTGAATTTTCCGGAAAAGGTTCTACTGCAAATACTCACGTAGGGTGTATAGATATTATTGCTGGACTATCTGGAATTACTGCTAGGGAAGTAGATAATGAAGGCGAAAAAGTATTAACAAATAAGAGTACAGAATTAGATTCTGCAAGAATTTATATTTCACAAAGAGCCGATATTGATTCTCCTGAGTATTTTAATTTAGCTGCCGGCAAAGTAGGAAACCTAACAAACCGATCTGCTATCGCTATCAAAGCTGATTCTGTACGAGTTATTGGGAGAGAGGGGATAAAGTTAATAACAAGTACGGATACGTATAATGGTGCAGCGGGCATGTTTATTGGCGATAATATTCAAGGAATCGACCTCATAGCAGGCAATAATGATTCAGATTTACAACCCATGGTAAAGGGCGATGATTTGGCTGAGACTTTTGACAACCTTCTAGAACTAATAGCTGATCTTCATGGTACTGTTGCATTTACGTTGGAATTAATAGCTACCTTGGCTGGGTCATTTATTGATCCAACCGGCGGAAGTCCTGCTAAATTAGCATCCATGGTAGCTCGGCTTCCTATAGAGGTAGTGAATCTTTCGCTGCAAGAAATGAATTTTGCCTTTCATGAACTTAATTATAGCGATAAAAATCCTTTTGCAAAATATAACTTCCGTAGTAAATATAATAACGTAAACTAGGCAAAAACACAAAATGGCTCTTACTGAACGACAGAGAAAAATTATAAATCCCTATGCTGAGAATACTAACTCGGATATGCGCCGAGGTGTGGGGTATGATTATGAAGATGAATCTAACAAATTTGTAATTGATGCTATCCAAGAAAAATATCTTTACTTTTTTGATTTCCCTAAAATTGGTGAATCCCTTAAGGGTCGTGACAGAACAATAACTCAACAAGATATGTTGGCTTACTTTGCCCTATATCCACAAAATGGTAAAGTTGTAGGGGAAGAAGTAATTAAAATCAGTGATACAGAAGCCCTTCAGGCACTAGAGGGAATAGCAGGTATCTTGCAGCAACAAAACGTATTAGAAAAATATTCCTCTAGAACTTCAGAGTTAACTTATCAGGAAGACTACCAGGCTAGGCAAGGACTCGCAAACCTCATAGCTATTCCTCCAGCACACTCAAAACAATACAAGAATCAATTAAGGGAGGCACTTGGGCTCCCAGAAGTTCAATACAGCGATGACGTAGGTCTTGACCTATTAAACCTAAAACCGGATATAACTACCTATATAAGTTCTGATTCTAATGTTGATCTATATGACTGGAGAAAAAATGGTCTTCCGGGAGAGGATAACAATCGAGTTTATTTCAATCCGGTAGATTCTAATTATTATTACGTTAAAAGGACCGAGGAAGTTCAAAGATCTTCATATGCATTTAATGAGTTACGAACCTATGCAAGGTCTGGTATTGAAAGAGCAAGATCCCGCTGGTCAGAATACACAGAAGAGCAGAGAAATCGATACTCTTCTGCTGTAGAAAATAGTATTCGTGAAATATTAAAATTAACAGGAAGGCATTCGGAAGAGAATGTTGCCCAACTTTTAGAAAAATATGGTGCTCCTAATACTTTTTCACTTTTAAGTTATCGTGACTTGAGACCAGGTTCTCGCTGGATCTATGCGTTACAAATAAATACAATTGATATCAACAACCTTCCAGAAGCTAATGAACAAACTTTTAGACCATCATATCAAGAATATGAGTTGTCTGGCTTACAAAAGGCAAAAAGAATTATTGGTTCGGAGAATCAATCACAAATAACAGTTGATTTTCGTGTAGAAGATATGTTACGATATATGTTCTCTGTAAGATCATTACTACAAGAATATAATGCAAAACTTCTAGATGACGGGCTAACCCCTGCTGTGCTTAACGGAATTGATTTAGCCAGAGAGGCTGATCGCCTAGAAACCTTTTTTGATTTACTGAGTATTTTTTACGGTTATAACAAAATCTCTTTAGAAGATGATGATAGGGTACAAATGTATTTTACAGGAGATTATCTTCTTGATCATATTTGTATTAATGGTAGTTTTTATTACCAGGGTTGTGGAAACAAAACATACCTTAATTTAATGCAAGAACAGGCACGTATAGCTAATGCATTTTCTTTGTATACTCCAACTACATTCTCGCTTATTAAGAATAGTTATGAGATTTATATATATAGTAAAAACACAGCAACATCGGCATTAGAGGGACCTCTGGATTTCTTATCAAAATATGTTTATCCGTCCGCTCAGGTTGATGCAGTTAGGGCTAAAAGAGCAAATGCCCGTTCTAAAGATGATCAAAGGCGCAAAAAGAAAAGAAAAGACTTGTTTGCAAAGTTGTCTAGACTTTCCAAAACTAGTCCTGGAGAATATGAGAGATTATTTTCTAATCGTCCCCTAACTTATAGAATGTCTTCAACCCTGTCTAGCATAGATTGTAATACCGGTCAAGCTAAGGCTGCAAAATATGCCTTAAAGTTTTGGCAAGCCGCTACAGGAAAAACAAAAATCAGATCGTTGATTAGGGAAACAATCATTCTTCTTAGACAAGAAATAATCGAGGATGAGATTACCAAAAGACGTATTTCCCAGGGTGCAAATTATGCCCAGAACCCTGCTCTAGCCATTAGTCAGATTGAGAAAGCAGTTAATCAGCAGATATTCTGTTCCTTGGACGTATTGGGTGATTTTATCGAGGATAGTTTTTTAGACCCTATTGGAGCACCTCCTGTAGCAAATACTCTTGTTCGAAAAACCCTAGACGAGCCAATTAAAATTGAATTTACTAAGCGAAAGATGATTTCGCTAAAAACAAAGCAATCCAAAATTTATCGTAAGGCTATTGAAACAATCCTGTTAAATTTCCTTAAGTCTGTAGTCGCTGGTGTAGCTAAAGATATTGTAAATGCTCTATTGGGTTGTGGTCCAAAAGGTAACAAAAGACCAAATAGCGGTCTAAAAAACTCTTTTAAGTCACAAGATTATGGTTTCACTGATCTTAATGATTACTTAGATGAAGTTGATTTAGTAAGTATTGCAAGGGCAGTTAATTTAGTTAGCACGGATAGTGACGGAAATCAGTCTGAACCAACCCTAGAACAATTGACAGCTTTAATCGGTGACGTCTCTCTCATGTCTACTCCGGTAGAATTGCAGCAATTGCTCGACGGCGACGCCTCAAATGAATTGGAAGAGCACCTATTAGAAACAGTTTCAAGCAATAGACCAATAAGATTTATATATCCATTCTCAGAACCCAGTGAGGAACCTGTATATATAGCAATAAACCCTAGGGTTTATAATACAATTAACTTCTCTGATGATAAGTTAATAGATTTCTTTATGTTCCTTGGGAATGCTATTGAAAATGCTGGCGACTTTGGTGATTTACCTTTCAGATCTCCGCTAGAGGCATATTGTGATCAAAAAGATTCATTCACGAATCCACTTGAACTTAACTTCGATATACCCGAAATAGAAGCTCAATACGACGATATTGTTAGTGATAAAATTAATAAAATCAATAATCTGTGTAATTGGTTAAGGGACTTAACCAATATCAAATTTGAATTAGAGAGGTTAATCGATTCATTGCCAATGATGACTTGGTATGACGACTTCCTTCAGTTCATCGCATTACTGAGTAATTCCTTTACGGAGTGGTTGGCAGGATTATTTTCCGACCTTTTTGGGAAAGAGCAAACCACACGCCAGCAGCCAACTTATAATCTGTATAATTCTAAAATGGGAACAGAACTATTTTATCAGTTAGGTTCTACATTGCGTCAGTGCAGCATAAATCAACTTTATAGAACAAATTCAGGAGATGTAATCTTTCAAACTCCTGCTAGTTATGGCTCCGCCGACCGTGACCGATTTGAACTCCTAATGAACAACCAAGGCGAGGTCGAAGGTATAGAAGGCCGCTTTGGATCTCGACGTAACGGCTGGACTACAGATAATGTATATAATTATCTCTGGGCATATAGAGGATTCGGAATCCTACGAAATGTTCCTATCCTACCTATACCTCAATATAGGAGTCCACAACTCAATGCTTATGATAATTATGATATTGCATATTATAGTATAAGAAATTCTCCTAGAGGTCTAATAAAAAGACTTAAAGGTCAAGGTAGCAATCTTGCAGATCTTTTGCGACCCGAAAGCCTTAATAGAATAAGTTACGGTTCAGCAGGTCGCTCTAGTGGAGAGACTACACAGATTAGTAAAATAGCAATTAGAGTCGATGGTTATTTAAAAGATGTAGAAAATAATACTCCTTATATTGGGTATAGTGGAGTATCAACACTACAATGCGCAAACCCTCAAAATGGGGACGTCCGAATAGTATATTGGGATCCTGCTAGTCAGTTCCCAATATTAGCTTATTATAATCCAGCCGGCACTATTCATAATGAAACCTCTATTTCTTCCTCTATGCAGGTTATCGGTCAAAACGGTGATTATAGTTCCGTAGATTATAGGATATTTAATAATCTTGATACAGGGCAAAACACCTTTTCTCTTAATAACCAGTACCAAATGTTTGTCGATGGTGTATTACTTCCTCCAGTTTTTGATACTCGTGAAATATATTCTAATTTTTCTATTGGATTGCCTTTTGCCACACCAAGTCCTCAACAACTCAGAACAAGCCCCAGTAGTCGAGACCTCGATCTAGTAAGTGTTCAGAACTATAGGGAACGAATAGATACACAAATAGATTTCGCAGCAATCAATGACGTGGGTCGCCGACGAATGCCTCGATATGTTGCGGCGGTTGGGAAGTTACCTTTGGAAAAAACTGATGATGTCTGTGTGAATCAAGAAGATATTTTTAGAGCGGAATCAGCAGTTCAGGTAATTCAGACAAGGATGATATCTTTCTTTATGAACATTATGCCTCTTGCTCGGGTATATCCATGTTGGGGAAGTATGGGAACTATCCAGCTTATTGTTGGATATCTTCATGGAGAGATATCAAAAGAACTAGAGTCCAGAGAAATGCTAGGATCGTTCTATCAGTCAATGCAGTATGTTAAGCTTGTTTTCCCGCAGGACTCAGAAGATGATGATTTCAAGAGAAATCCAATTATTGAGGATTCTTTGACTCCTGAGGCAAACATGAGGAATATTATAGAATCTATTTATCTTGGGATGCTAGATAATATCTCGACAACCTCTGAATACAGTGGGATTAATAGGTCAGTATTTGATCCAGAAGCACCATCGAACACAAAACAAAGGTATGAAAATACATTAGTTAAATTTTACAAGATACTAGAAGATGCAGACCTTAGTTTATACGGCATACCAGATCTACAGTCAGCTATAGCGGCAAAAGAAAAAATAAGACAATTTTATAATGGAGACGACATAACCGAGCTTGGAATGTTAGTTGGAGCTTATTATTTTCCAGTAGCATTTCAAATAGCTTCTTATATGGTCTATTATGATAGGGGTATTAAATATGCTAATAGGTACAGCGATACTCAGTATCGTATTCTTGTAGAGCAAGCAGCCTCCGATGATAACTTATTAACGGCTATAAAAGGACAAGTAGTTCAGAAATTCAGCCAACGATACCAAGGATTCCCTGTGACTGTTGATACCTGGAACGCTGACGAAGTGTTATACTATTCAGCAGACCAAGTAGAAATACGAGTTCAATTCTTGGATGATTTACCACGATCCACTTGGAATGGTAGCCTTACTTCTGGGTATAGAACATATTTATCTTCGTTAGAGTTGACGGAAGTAGAAGTTGCTTTAGATGAAAATCAACAAGAAGTAGATCGAAGGGTAGTAGATATAACCAACAATATATTCGGAATTCCCCAAAAACAGGGAGATATAATATCTACTATTATTAAGAATCAGATCCGAGGAGCATATAATGTACTAGAACTGGATATAAATAATATTCCAAATACTTTAGAATCTTCTAATGCGGCCTTGAGGATATTAATAGAGCGAGGGAGATCTTTCGAGGGAGAAGAAGCTATAGCAGCAAATGTATTACTGGAGAGAATACTTGCTGGTCAGGAGACTAGTATAGTTTCTTCTTTCGGTTCCTATGCGTCTTTTTGGAACCCAGAAAACTTTAATACTACTGATAGTTCATATGATGGGTTTTCGATCATGGACCAGGTAAATTATTATGAGGAACGACCTTATGCTGAAATCTTGGAAGAAAAAAGTATCTTAGAAAAACTAATTATAACAAATGAGTAAATTACAAGGCATATCACCACGGATCCCTTTAGTCTATGACCAGACAGATGGACCTTATCAATTAAATAAGACGCTGAAAGAGACTTTTCGGCAGAATCTTAGAATGCTCTTACTCACCATGCCTGGTGAAAGAATTATGGTTCCAGAGTTTGGAGTAGGTATTTATGGGTTTTTGTTCGATGGGATAAACGACGATACTTTTAGTCTTATATCCCAGACAATAAAAGAGCAGGTAGATTTCTATATGCCATCAGTTAATCTAGAAGAAATAAACTTTTTAACAAGCGATGAAGATTCTACGCTTCAGATAAACGAAGTAAGAATCAGTGTTAAATATAACATACTGCCGTTTAACCAATCAGATGAACTGATAATAACTTCGACGATGACTAATTAGAGTCAGGGTAAAAATAAAAAATGGCTAAAAGACCGATAAATTATACAAGCAGAGATTTCGAGTCAATTAAAAATGACTTGGAGAATTATGCTAAGCGTTATTACCCCACAACCTTCAAAGATTTCAGTGAGGCATCTTTTGGCTCATTGATGTTGGATCTTGTTGCTTATGTCGGCGACCAGTTATCATTTTATGCAGATTTTCAGGCAAATGAAAGTTTTTTAGATAGCGCCATTCGTTATGATAATGTTGTTCGCTTATCGGAGACTCTTGGCTATAAGAACCAAGGTGTTGCTAAATCAACAGGTCAAGTAGCTATTTATATGCTCGTTCCAGTTGCTGTTAACTCTAGAGCCCCAGATTTAGATTATTTTCCCATTCTTCAGCAGGGTACTATCCTCTCTGGAGACAATGGAGCAACATTTACCCTAACAAGTGATGTTGATTTTTCAGATTCCAATAATGAAATAACTGTAGCTAGGACGGATAGCAACACAGGTAACCCTACCTTTTTTGCAGTTAAAGCCTTTGGCCAAATAGTTTCAGGTCAACAATATGAAGAACAGTTGACTGTTGGAAACTATCAAAGATTCTTGAGATTATCTTTAGGTCGCCCTAACATAACAGAAGTTCTTTCTGTGAAAGACTCTCAGGGCAATGAATATTACGAAGTAGAAAATCTATCACAAGATGTTGTGTTATCACAAGTTAAGAATGTAGATGATGGTTCTAGGGAAGCAGTACCCTATTCAATGAGAGTCACGCCAGTACCTAGAAGACATGTTGTAGAATTTAACACAGATAACACAACCAGTATTCAGTTTGGATATGGGTCTGAAGATAACTTAACCGGTAATGTTATAGCCGACCCTGCCGATGTTGTACTTAACGTTGAGAGTAAGCCATATATTACTGAAACAACGTTTGACCCTACAAACCTAATCAAAACAGATAAATTTGGTGTTGTTCCTACAAATACCTCACTGACGGTTATTTATACAGCCAACACTACAAATACTGCAAACGCTGCTGTTGGCTCTGTAACTCAAATCATAACACCTAAATTGTTGTTTAGGGATAGATCTGCTCTGTCTGAAGCGACTATATCTACAATGGTTGGCTCAATAGAAGTAGATAATGAACAACCTATTCTTGGGGACACTACTCCACTTACGGCGGAAGAGGTTAGAACTCGTGCATTTGGTACATATGCTGCTCAGAATCGTGCAGTAACAAGAGAAGATTATATGAATCTTGCTTATCGTATGCCTACAAAGTTCGGCAAGATTAAAAGAGCAAACGTAATACGAGACGAAAATTCTCTTAAAAGAAATTTGAATATGTATATCTTATCAGAAGATATTAATGGTAATTTAGCTGCTCCCAATAGCGTATTAAAAGAAAATCTTAAAGTGTGGCTAGACAACTACCGTATGATTAACGATACAATCGATATTCTAGATGGCAAAGTTATCAATATCGGAATTAGATATGAGATTATTCCTGATCTAGACATCAATAGATTCGACTTGTTGGAACAATGTAATAAGGCTATAAATGATAACTTTTTAACTATTAAGTTCGGCATTGGAGAGTCGGTATTTATATCAGACATCTATAAAGTTTTGAATGATGTACCAGGAGTTACAGACACAAAGAGTGTAGAACTTTATAATCGTAACGGCGGAACTTATAGCAATTATATATATGATATTGACGCTAATCTTTCTAATGATGGTAGGTATTTGAGGATTCCATCAGATTCCGCAGCAGAGATTCTCATACCAAACACTGATATAGTGGGAGTCATAGCATAAAATGGGCATAAAGAAATATCACGCAACAAAAGACAATACCATTACGAATGCTTTTGAAAACAATCTTACAACAAGAGGTACGGGCTCCAATATGGGTGCCGCTGATATCCTAGAAGCATTCGTGATTCAAGGTCAAACCTCTGCTTCTATCACCGCAGCCAACGCCGAACAAAGCAGGATAATCATTCAGTTTCCAATTAGCTCTATTCAATCAGATATAAGTGCTGGAGTTTTGCCGGCTAATAGTGGAAGTATTAAGTTTCATCTTAACTTGTACAACGCACCTCATGGGAACACAACCCCAGAAGACTTTACTTTGGACCTTTTCATGTTATCTCAGAGTTGGACCGAGGGGCGTGGTTTGAATATGGACAACTATTCAGACCTAGGCGTATCAAACTGGATCAGTGCATCGTCTGGAGTCTCCTGGACTTCCACGGGCGGCTCATATCTTACAGGACCTAATACTTCCGCTAGTCTTGATTTTCAAACAGGGTTAGAAAATATCTCTGTAGATGTTTCCGAGCAGGTATATAAATGGCTTGACTCAACGGATAATAATGGGTTTTTAATAAAATTCTCAGATGCAGAAGTATCTGGGTCCGATAGTTTATATACAAAAATGTTCTTTGGTAGAACAAGTGAATTCTTCTTTTACCAGCCCACTATAGAGGCTCAGTGGGATTCTACCCGCAAAGATAATAGAGGCAACTTTGTTATAAGCAGTAGCCTTGCTCCGGCGGCAGATAATTTAAACACTCTATATTTGTACAACGTTGTACGGGGTCAATTAACTAATATTCCAAATTTGTCAAACAATAAGTTAATAGTTGAAGTATTTTCAGGAAGTACTTCGCCTGTTGGAAGTGCTTTGAATATAATTAATTCTAGTGGACAATCAGTAACAGCAGTCACTGGGGGATTGTTGGTCGAAAACGGAAATACTATAACAGGTGTATATACGGCATCTGTTGCATCTACTAGTAGTTTAGAAACAGTTTTTGATGTCTGGCATACTGGCTCTGGTGTCTCTAGGGTTGAATTTTATACAGGCTCCTATGAACCAGAAGTTGTTGATACTTCGGATTTGTTATACGAAACAACTTATCTTACAACTATAACTAACTTAGACGATACATATGCAAGAGGTCAAAAGCCACGCTTGCGTGTTTTTGTAAGAGATAAAAACTGGAGCCCCAACATTTATACCGTAGCAAACTCTACAGTAGAAACAACTACCATAGATAATGCATATTATAAAGTTTTCCGTTCTATTGATAATCTAGAGATTATACCATTTGGAACAGGGAGTTCAAACAACAACTTCACCCGCTTATCATATGATATAAGTGGGAACTATTTTGAATTAGATACTTCATGTTTGGAAGCTGGATATTCGTATGGAATTCAGTTTGCTTACTATTTACAAGGTGAATATCGCCAACAACCTGAAGTATTCAAATTTAAAATAGAAGAAGAAGATGTATGACCAGCCTAAAGAATTTATATCAAAATAACAAAGAAGGCGTAACTGTTAGCAAGTACTTGAAACAAAGTGCTCCCAATACTCTTGGCGAAGGAATAGAATCTCAGGCGCATCTAAATGCGGTAACCGAAAGAAATAACTATTTTCTTCCGCCAATAGATTATGCAAATCCAGAAAACTTCGTTAAATTTGGTTCAGCATATCAATATTACAAAAATACTTTTGAATATATCGCCAGTGATTATCCTTATGACGGGTCTGGTCTAGAGAAGACTAGCTTCTATAATAATATTAATCCACTAGAAAAATATATGCTTGAAGCGGTATATCCAAGATCTACAGGTTATGTTTTTATAGGTTACCCATATAAAGTGGCAGGTACAAACGCTTCTTTATACGACGAGATCACTACTCCAACATATATCCAAGTCAAAGGCGGACCCCATGTCAATACAAAATTCAATGAGAGTAAAAATAGAACCTCTAATTTAGAGTTTGGCGGTTCTGATGGTACAACCGTTGAATTTTTCCTCAAGAAAGATTCTTTAATATCTGCCGCCGAATCTAGAAAGATGGCTATTCTGGATTTAACTAACGGTGTGGATGTAACAAATTCATCTAGCGCCGACTATGGTAGAATGAGGATCGCACTACATTCCGGCTCAGAGACTCAATTTTTTGTAACTATGTTGTCGGGAACTGACGGGTTCACCGAAACAGCCGTCCCATCAACTGCTGGACAGATAACAATCTCTGATAGCTCTTGGAGAAATTTCTCCTTTAGGTTTAATACTTCTGGTAGTACTCCTACTGTTGATTTATTTGTTAACGGAACCTGTGTTGAAACCGGCATAACAGGCTCTGGGGCTATTGGACAAGTTACTGGAACAATGATAGCTAATTTAGGAGGTCTCAGAGAATCTCCAGAGGGTTTCGGACCACTTGGGCTAGCTCAGGGGTCTGGAAAACTATCTGCCTCTATAGACGAGTTCAGATTCTGGAAAGCCGCTAGAAATGACGAACAAATAGGTAGATACTGGTTCTCTAATGTAGAGGGTGGAACCGATAAATATGATGCGAATGTTGCACTTGGTGTATACTTCAAATTTAATGAAGGAATAACACAAACATCTTCAGTTGA
>Ga0115546_1001960_pt1 | contig 12325 bp, 10 predicted proteins | sample COGITO_mtgs_1004_FD_87186 | JGI IMG/M metagenome (GOLD analysis project Ga0115546, IMG submission 87186) | Pelagic marine microbial communities from North Sea - COGITO_mtgs_100413 | ecosystem: Environmental > Aquatic > Marine > Epipelagic | place: Germany:Helgoland, sampling site Kabeltonne...
GGGCTCGAACCAAGGACCCTCTGATTAACAGTCAGATGCTCTAACCAACTGAGCTAAGAAGGATTAGCTTTGTGAACCCGATAGGATTCGAACCTATGACCGTCTGCTTAGAAGGCAGATGCTCTATCCAGCTGAGCTACGAGTCCAATATTCTGAAGGCTACCTGTTTGTCAGTGAGCGCTAATGACCTTAAGCCGACGTAAAATCTCTTTCACTCCTTCGTATATTGTATTGTGCGGATGAAAGGACTCGAACCTTCACGCCGTAAAGCACTGGTGCCTAAAACCAGCTTGTCTACCAATTTCAACACATCCGCATCCGGAAGCCGAAACTTCCTATTGTTGTGTAATCAAAAAACAAAGAACTTTCATTCGGTTATTTATACTCGTAACCATGAGTTTGTTTCAATTGAGAACTATATATTCTCTACTTTTTTATCTTCGTTGATCTTCTCAAAACGAAACTTACCTTTAATAAACTCATTCAGTGAACGACCTTGTGAATCAGCAGTAGAGAAGTTTTGGTATGCTTCTAGATCTACGTCGTAATATACGTAAGTTGCGTGATTAAATAAGACTGTTAAGATTTGCTCTTTGTAATTATAAGAGCTAGCTTCGATTGTTGAGCTATTGTAAGTATTGTTTTGTACTGTAATCATCTTGATAAATTTTACAGTTGTTATATGTACTAATAATAGAATGTTTCACTATTACTGAAAAGAAAATAAAGTTGGATAGTATTGGAACAAAACCCCTTAGATGTTATATAAGTTATGGTTTTACGCCTGAGGGTAAGATTAGCTGATTAGATAGCACCATCATTAGTCACATAGACATCTAGAGTACCTGTAAGCGCTCTCTTAAGATCATCAATAGCAGAGACTAGTTGTTCGCTATTTTGTGTTACAGTGGCCTCAGATTGAGATTGAGTAACAGCACCGGTTGTAGGGCTCGAAGCAGTTGGAGAAGTTCCTTTCATAGTTCCTGCAAACTCTCCTAACTTATCAGAAAGAAGTTGTATTGCATCTATCATAGATTGGCCCATTTCTTCAACAATATTAGTATCACCATTATTAGATAAAGAAGCTAGTCCTTCATAAAGTTTACGAACTTCAGTTACTTTCTCTAGATCTAGACCGTTAACTGCATCTTTCCAATCTTCCATACCATCAGCCATATCTTCTACAGCATCTGCCATATCATCATAAGATCTAGCATATTTGCTTATATCTTTAGCTGAAAGATTAGCTCCTTCTTTATTAACAAAAATAGAAGTAAGTGAACCAATAAGTTTTCTTGTCTTATTTGTTACAGCGTCGACATCGACATCTTCTTTAGCAAATGCACTTACAAACTCAGATAGGTTAACTAGAGGGTCTCCCATTTTTTTGACAATCTGTATCCCCTCTTCAACAGCAGAGTTACCAAACCATCCCCAAGGATCTTTTGCTTCTGGAGCAGAACCAATTTTACCAAATGTACCTGAAAGAGCAGTTACAATCTTTTGTGTATTAATAGTTACTTTTGCAAAGTCGTCATCTGTAAGAGTTCTAAATGCAATAGGGTTACCGTTCTTATCCCATTTTGTAGGGAACTTAAGATCTGCCATTGCTTGAACTCCAGTTGCGATACCAGTAAGTGCTCTACCCATTCCAGATACTGCTGAAATACCTTGAGCTACTGCTGATGTACCTTCACCAGATCCAAAAATAGCGCTGATAAATCCACCGCCACCGCCTGGATATTTTTTACCTATAGCACCAAATGCATCTCCAAGTACTGTTGTTACCTTAGCGATTTGCATTGGAAGTACATCATAATCAATATCCAAAGCTTGGAATTTCTCAATACCTTTAGCAATAGATACTAAAGCTAAACCTGACATTACAAGAGCTGGAGCTCCGGCATACATACCAGCAATAGCTAATGGTGGTAAAGTAAATGAGCGTGCTACTGAGAGTAACGCCCATTCCATATTAGACATCATTCTACCTGCACCAAAGCCTAAGAAGCCTTCAGTTTTATGTCCTGAGTCCGCTAGTAGGTAATCAAACTTACCTGGTTTAAATACTGTTGCAATTGCTGCAAGTCCTAATGCTAACGAAATTAGTGAAACACCTGCTAGTATCATCGCGGCGGCACCGGGTGCAATAAACACAGCGGCGGCACCAGCACCTGCCATAGCAAGTCCAAGTCCAACTACAACCGCTGATACTTGACCTATAGTAGTCCAACCTTCACTATCCGGTGGTACTGCTTTTCTAAAGATTGCAAATGATGCTGCTATTAAATAGATTGGTATAGCTGCTAATGTCATTACAAGTGCTCCTTTAGCTATTTGACCTGCAAATTTACCGGCAATACCAAAGATTAAAGCAGTTCCAAGAACTACAGCTCCTATTCGGAATATCTGTCCAATTGGAGGTGATATCATTTCAAACAATGTAAATGCAGCTCCAAGAGTTACTATAGCAAGTCCAGCAAATATTAAACCAACAGATACCTTTTTAATAGATCTTTCGATATTCATCTTATCTAATAAGTAGAACATACCACCTATTAGAAGGACCATAGGTATTGCTATAAGAAGCGCAGGTATACCCAATATAAGTAATGGTAAAGATAAAGCAAGCATGCCAGCGAACTTGAAAATGGCCATACCTAGGCCTTTCAGTGCATCGATACCTCCAGTGATTGCCTGCATCTTTCTTTCAGCATCTTTACCGTCTGGTATAATGTTAAGAGCTTCTGCAATAAGCATGATACCTTTACCAATTCCTGGCATTGCAGTTCCAAGTGCTTTTGCACCTTTAGCATCTATCTTAGCAGCTTTAGCTTTTCTAGGATTTGTATTCTCTGCAATCTTTCTAAGATGGTTCTCCATGTTTACAAAAATAGCAAAAAGCGAACCTTCAGGTGATACTGCATTAGCAACATACGCCGAAGATTGTCTAATACTTTCTTGGTTTTGTAAAGATAGCTTTTCGAAAGCCGACTTAAAAATGGACATTAAATACTATAGTATATTTACTCTATATATCTTAGAACTTTGGCATCTTAATGCTAGGTGCTTTCATACTGCCCATGTTAGGCATTTTCGGCATTTGTGACTTCATACTATCCATCTTCTCGTTCATTGACTCTTCTTGTTTAGTGTTTCCTTTCTGTTGCTCTTTAAGCATTTCTGAAAGCTCCTTAACAATATAGAAGTATTCGTAGTATGGTAAGGATTCAACCTCGGAAGGTTGAATCCTTAAATGATGCATTAAGTAGAACTTCGTCTTAAAGAAGTTCTCCAGAGAGATCTGAAATAATGAAAAGACCTTTGATTCCACCGGGAAAGTCAAGCGGGACAAGGACCTCCTCGCCTTGTCTGTCAACTTTAAGCTCAGGCTTCACGCCGATTTTCATTTTCTCTGCAAGTCTATAGATAACCATATACTTTCTTTCTGACCAACCTTGGAATTCAACTTCCTTTTCGAAGATCTTCTTAGAGTTAAATCCTCTCCAATCTTGTTGTAGGTATGGCAGAATCTGTAGGAATGCTTGATCCCAGTTCTTGCGCTCTCTTTGTCTAGCTTGCATGAATTTTGTAACCTCTTCCATAACACCGATTGATGGTGGTGCCATGATAACCTCTCCGGCCGATTTGGTTTGTATCACGTAAGCTCTTTGCTCTGAATCATAGTACTGCTCAATTTCAGCAGGTACCTCCTCAGTGTCAAAGTATTTAGTGCTCAGCTCGACGTCGAACTCAACACCTTCATTATCTGTTGCTTTTAACATTAACTTATTCTCAGCTTCTGGGAATGTTAAGTCTCTAATAGATAGTAGTAAGAAGATTCTATCTTCTTCTAGAATATCTTTATAAGACATCATTCTTGTTCCTGCTTTGAATTTAACACAAGCCTTAACAATAGAGTTTAGCTTGTCTTCAATATCCATTAAGTTATTCTCATCTAATGTTGAGAAGTGTCTGATTTCAGCAACTTGTGCTGAACGAATTTGTAACTTAGTATCAGCTGGGTAGAATTTACCTGATGATGGCATTAACTCCATATCGATATCTAACCAACCTAAATGTACATCAGAATCTTGTGTATCATTTCTGAATCTGTCCATAGTAGCACGGCCTAAACCGTTCTGCTTAACCTGATCCATGATATTCTGATCTTTACCTTCTACCATATTTTGGTATGGGTCCTTGTTGTTTTCTTCGTTCATATTTACTTATTTTTAAGCTTTTGTAGCTTGTCCTTACTAAATGTTTTATCGTCTTCTGATCTTGTATCAATCTCGTGTCTTATTAACTCTCTAATAAAAGCACTCATTGAAATAGGTCTAATACCCTGCTCAATAGCGTCATTTAAAATAATTCTATTCAGCGTTGCTACCTCGTCTTCTGATAGAAGAACCTGTAGCTTCTTTGTTAATTTACTCATATTATAATGGTATTATATTATCTTTAAAAAGGTTAAAAAAGAGAGTGATTTTTCAATCACCCTCTTTAGTTATTATAACTTATTCGTTCAATTAAGCTAGTTCTTCTTTGAAGTTATCACATCTCCAAGTAACTTCCATTTGCTGTGGTCCAGCATCTGAATAATCACCGCCTTCTAAGAATGGAAGGCCTGAAGAGATGAAACAATCTTCAAGTGTTACAGTTCTAAAGATATCGCCAGCTCTGTTAAACTGAGTAACGATAATAGTACCTACATAATCTTTTTTAAGACCCATTTCACCTGTGTTTGGGTTGTAGATTAGGTTGTACCACTCTTTTAGAGTTTTGTACGTGTATGCTTCGTTAGCTTCATTCAGGTTAAGAGAGAAGTTAACAGCAACATCTAGAGCAGTTGTATCTGGTTGAGATGCAAATGATCTTGTTACGAACTTAAACTTCTGTTCCTGAGTACCAATCTCTTTGTTGATTGTGATACCTGAAATAGTATTAACTTGCTGTAGAAGAAGGTTAGCTCCTTGAACACCTGCTGGTGGTAGGATAGTTACTTCAAATAGTGACTGTTGCACTGGTTCAAAGTTTCTACCTTTTCTACTTGTTTGATCTTGTGAATAATGTGGAAGTGGCATATCTTCTTTAATCTTTTTTTATATATCCGATTAACTGAAGTTACCTGTTGCGATTTCACCAGTGTTTAGAACTGTTGTTCTGTGAACAACGATTTCTAGACCTTTAACTGGCTCAACAAAAGTATCTAAGATACCGATGTTCGCGTCAATTACTTCATTCGTATTGTTTGTTGTGTCCATAACGTTTCTAAATTCGTAAACACCACCGTCAGCTTTAACTGATTCCATGAATGAATCTGCTAGAGTCTTGATTTCAAGTCTTGTCTGTGGAGTGTTAAACTCAAATACGTAATCTTTTAGGATTGCTGCCATACCGTCTTGGATATAGATCAGAACTTCTCTTACGTGAGCAGAAGAAAGTGCTGATTGTACAGACTGTTGTGCAGTTTTGTTACCTAGGATAGTTAGACCAGCACCTCTTTGGAATACGATTGGGTTGATTCCGAATGGTTCTAGTATGTCTCTATCTGATCTATCAAATGCGTATTCAGCACCTACGATACCAGAACCCGAGATAACACCTCTTCTTGGTCCTGCTACGATAGCCCATGGAGTTGAATCCGTGAACTTATCTACGAAGTTGTTTGATACGTATGCTGCTGAAGGAACAGTAATGTCTTTATTGTTCTCTCTTGCAACTAGAGCAGTATAGTAGAATGCATAGTTTGCACCATCGTTAATACCTGGTAGAGCGAATAGAGCCGTTGGGTTCTTATCTAGATTACCACCAGTAGCGATAAAGTTTACATCAAACGCGCCGTTTGCATCAGTGAAAGAAGGGTTAGTTGACTTCTTAAATTCAGAGATGAATGGTGCATTTAGGATAGCAGATGCGTTCTGTCTCTCTTTAGCTAGAGCTGATAGCTCAATCTTATTTAGTAGAGAACCTGCGTCGTAAGATCCGAATGTATCTACGATGTATCTAAATTCGATAGCATCTTTGTCTACAAGACCGTTAGCTAGACCAGTACCTAAGTTGATAGCGTCTAGACATTCTTGGATAGACTCTGAACCTGTTGCATGTGCATTAATGTAAGAAGATGCAATAACAAATGGTGCGTAGTGTGATTCAGTCTTTTCGAATGACTTGTAACCTCTATAGTCAAAAGAAATTGCGTCAATAGCTTCACCCGATGTGTATACTTTGTAAACATCATTTACACCTATAGCTTCTTTAGAGATTCTTGTTACTTTAACCATTCTTCCTGGCTCTTGGCCTAGGATGTAATCACCTACTTTAAGATCTAATACTAGAGCGTCAGCAGTTGGAGCTGAAAACTCAACAAATGCACCAGAAGCTTTAGTGTAAGTAAAGTATGCGTCTAGGTCAAAATGTCTTTCAGCAACACCTAAGTTGTAAGAAAGCATTTGGTATGAAACAGCATCTGAGTAAGTGTGACCTACTAGATCTACTTTAGTACCTGATTCGTCTAGAACTGCTTCTTCGTTAATAGCACAGAATAAACCTGTTCTTCTTGCTTCAGCATTAACTAGAGTTTCAACATAAAGGTTATTACCTTCTTTGTCCATAAATGATGGGATAACTGAACCAGTATACTTAGCTACTAAAGAAACTTGTCTTAAGTTAGCGAATTCATCTAGTTTAGTTTTGTCTAGACCTGCAGATGTAAAGTATTCACCGTAAACTGGATCAGTTGCCATTGCAGCTGCGTTAAAGTTTCCTTTGAATACAAAAACATCTACCATGTAGTCAGATACGTAATCGAAAGCGTGCATAAATGCAGGAACTTCTCCTTCTCCGTACCAGTCTCTTGCTAGAATTTCGAATGCTTTTACATCTTGTGCTTGTCTTACGATAACTGTAAGATCATCTTGCTTGATGTTAGCAAATCTTAAAACGTTACCTTCTGCAGTACCAACAACATCGTTTAGTGCTTCGTCAGATGGAGACCAAAACTTCTCTGTGTTAAAGAACTTGTGGTACTCGTCATCTTGATTTGAAATAGATGTTAGAGCTGCGTCAGAACCGTCAGTTACCATTGCTGCGTAGCTGATTCGGTCATCTGCGTCAAATTTAGCAACGTTAAGTGCTAAGATTGGGCCTCTTGTTAGGGCCGCTAGAGCTGATCTATGAAAGAACATACCCTTTTTCTCAAGGTTTCTATCGATTGAACCGAAAACCTCGATGAATTGTTCAACAGTGCTTACTAGAACCGGTGTATTGTAAGGACCCTTTTTAGAGTGACCAACAACAAGTCTTAGAGTACCCGCTGGGATATTCGAAGTCTGAGACTTATCGAATTCTAATCTATATACACCTGAACTTTTAAACTGTAATAGTTGAGGACTTAATGCCATGATTATAAATTTATTTTTTTAGCTTTATCTATATATCTATCAATGATTTCTCATTATCTTAAATAAGGTCGTAAATATCATATTGTAGATCACCGTCACCAGCATCCCCATCATATAATATATTTTCCATTTCTTCGTGTAATTCTTCTTCAATATAATCTAGTTTCTCTTCAACAAAATCAGCGTAATCTGTTGTTGCAAAGAATTCACTTAAAGTTACACAAGTCATAATAACATCATCGTTACCGTGTTGTCCACCATATGAGCCATTTCTAAGAGTACCAAACATTGAAGCTTCATTAACTGTCATATACTCATCAAACCAAACTCTATTGTTCTCTACTAACTTCTTTAGGTTCTGACACATAACAGCCTTGTTATCTGATTTAACCTTAATACCTGGTTTAAGAGTTTTAGCATCATGTCGGTGTTTAAATCTTACAATCATATCTTCATCAAAATCATTTCTTCTTGGAAAGATTGTTTGAAGGTATTTAATAAGAACAGAGCCATATGTATTGTATTCTAAAATAAGTTTAACATTCTCAGAGTCAAATACATCAACTGCCAGTGTATAAAGAATCTTAGCAAAGTCTTCGATAACATGTTCGTTTGACCTAAACATACCGATCTGCTTAATCTTAAAGAAATCATACATTGCACCTGGATTAGTAACTTTTCCGAGCTCGGCGTTAGATAGAGGAACTAATTCAAACATATTAATTACAGAGTAGTCACCACCATTTCCTTCAGCGATATCTACCGAGAATGTGTAATATCTTCCTGTTTCTTTAGCGAACTCAGGGTCAAAGTCTGGGTGAAACGACAAATAGTCTTTAACATCAATATGGATATTATCAAACTCTTCTAGATCATGATATACATAATCCTTAATGTTCTTTCTTATGATCTTAGTTGTCTGTGGGCTAAATAAAAGGTTTGATGAACTTACAAACTCATTACCATATTGGCGGTTAAACGCCTCTTCAGAACCTAAGTTACCTAATTCTCTTTCATACCATACATCATCTCTATCTGGATGTTGCCACCAATCAATACGAGTTGCTTTATAAGCATTCTCACCTCTATCAGCGCCTGCATAAATTTCATAGAACTTATTAAAGCCATTAGGAGTTGATGTGATATTAATCCTAGATACTTTAGAAGCTGATAGCGTTGGATAAACGTTTTCGTAGAATGAATCTACAATAGTTGGGTGAACGTGTGCAAACTCATCAAGGTAAAGGTTATGAATTGTAAAACCAATACCCGACTTTGCAGTAGTTGACTGACCTACTAGACGACACCCATTATCCGCCTTAACGTTCATTACATCATACTTAACAATACCAGGCTTCATATAGAATGGTAGGTTTTCAAGTACAACTTTAGCCTTATCAATAATCTCTTTAGTTGAATCCGACTTGTTAGCTAGTAGTAAGGTTGTCTTATCAAAGTTAAATGTTAAATACCATGCATTAAAGATTGAAGCCGTTACGGTCTTACCCATCTGCCTAGATGCTAGTACAACATTAAATCTTTCATTTTGAAAATCTCTTAGTAGTTCTTTCTGATAGTCTCTTAGCTTTACTTGCTGGATACCTTCATCTGTCATTACAACAGCATACTTTTCTGCAAAGTATACGATATCACCGGCACATCTTGCTAGCTCTTCAATTTCTCCATCAGTATACTCAAAGACAATATTACCTCTACGAAGAAATTGCTTTCCTTCATAAAAGGGCATAGCCACTTTAGGCTTATAACCTTGGTCCATAGCTAGGACAAGATCATTTACATTTTTAGTGGACCATACAAGTCTTTCTGTATCTGCAGACGCTTCAGACTTTGGGATCCATGCATTGTCTCCTGATTGATCACTCATATATTAGTTATTCTTATAGGATTAAAGTCTAACGCATCTGTATCTGCATATATTGAAGTATAATCATTTGAATCAATAAAATCTTTTAATGTGCCTTTACTAAAATCTAAAATCTCTTTTTTATACAAGATCCAGTGGTGTGTCATAATTTTACCCATGTCATTTTCATCATGTGCCATATCTATTATTTCAATTTCACCAAAAACAGACTTAAATCCCTTTAGTTTATTTGACTTAATTATATTTGAAACTTCTGATATAATACCTTGACAATCTCCTAATGATTGATCTTCTAGGAAATCTTCCCAACTATCATAGCCATTTTCTGATAAAATTTCATTAATTATAAATTGAATATTTTTATCTAATTTATAATCTTCGAATATTTTTACGTGTTTCATATCAATCTTCTGTAATTTCTACATCTTCGATGTTATCAACGCCAGCTCTAATCTTAGCCATAAGGTCTCTCGTACCTCTTTGTAAGTTTCCACCATCGTTGTTTCCGCCAGACGCTTTATCTGTAATCTCTTTGTTAGTTCTTTCTTTGTAAAGTTCAGCGTCTCTTGCAATACGCTTTACAGACTCTTCAGTTGCCATTAGATACATTGTTTGTGACTTGATAATGTCTAACATTGATTTCTGTAAGGTTGCTAGTACCTCGAACATTCTCGGCGCTAATTCACCATCTTCGATCGTCTGTAATAGAGTTGTAAGTGCTCTTTCACCAGCTTGTAGTTGGTAGACTAGAGAAGACATAGTCATCTCGTCCATCTTTTTCTTAGCCTTTACATATTCATCATGCTCAATAATATCGGCATCTAAATAGAACTTCATTAAAGAAGTGATAGTTTTCTTAGCTTGTTTGTCAGCATTACCCTTAACTGTATTAAAATCAAAAGGCTCAAACTGATCTCTTGTGCTTGGTAATTTAGGATCTACCTCAATACCTTCTAAAGAGTCATCTTCACCTATAAGGTTATCTAGTTGATCTCTAATCTCGTCAGCCTGTTGGCTGTAAGTCTTTTTATCTGACATAAAATATATCTTATTAATATGATATTATGTTGTATATATCTAGCAAATTAACATGTAACAAAAATAGATTAAATTTGTTACTAATTATCTAGCGTTATAATATCTTTGGTATGATAATGATGGAATAGCATTATCAATGATTCTAGCTAAATGCGAATCTCTAACTAGAGACTGATTTAGTATATTACTGTGTTGTTCTTCTTCGACAGTCTTCTTCCAAAGTCTTAAATTAGTAATATTTAACTCGCCACCTCTAAGCTGGTAGGGCTTATTAAGATTCCAAACGTAAGCTTGGTTAATTGACCTCGTCTCACTAAACTGAAGTTCTAAGTTATTGTTAGCGTCTTGTGGTCTATTTCTATTATTAGCCTCATCAAGATGGTAAATATGAACACTTAGTTCACGGAATGTATTAGACATATTAATAACAATACCGTACCATTCATCAGAGCTTAAAATAAGGTTATGTACAAATGTATGAATCTGTCCATTAAGAACTAACTCTACTTTAGTATTAGAGATTCTAGCAGTAAAGCCTTCTCCAAACTGGTCTCCATTAATAAGTTGATACTTATAAGTATCTGCATTAGTATCGAATGTTGGAGAGAACCAAGCTGTAAGAGCTAAGTTTTCATCAATACTTTGAGTTGATTTCTCAACATAGTCTATGGCTATTTCGTCGGTCGCCACGGTAGAAAGGTCGTAATAATTCTTAGAAACAACAGTCCATCTATTCTTTAGATCGTAATCTACAATCTTTAGATTTGCTGAAGAAGATTGTCTTACCCCATCATCCCATTGATGCGCTGTAGTTTTAAGTTGTTGTGGTTTAGTTGTTTTTTCAAATGTATCTTGGACCTCTTCACCAAATACATCATCCATGCCAACTACTAGGTCTTGCATCTCAGTTTCAATCGCTTCTGGCTTCGCCACAGCAGATCTTTCCTGGTACTTACCTAGCATAACTCTCCAGTAAGTGTGTTGTACATTAAACTCATCAGCAAGCTCAACCATTTTAACCTCGTACATCTTATTATTGATAGGGAAGTATAAATAGTCTTTAATTCTTGGTCTTAGTTTATCACCAAAAGACTTTTGAAACTGATAGTCTGTAACATGAATTTCAAAGTCATCGAATCCCATTCCAAAGATATCATAGTTAAATGATTCTGTAGGGAATTCATTATCTGGAACCGAAACCTTAAGGTCTCCTGATTCAACAACCTCAAATAAAGAGTATTCTTTAAAGATAACATCTTTAGATCTTGCATCTGGTTCTGTTCTGTAATACCTTACAGTATGGCCAAATACATCACTTGATATTTCTACAAGTTGGTTGTATAAGTTATTGTTCTTTGTTAAAGCGTATGGCTGGAATATATTCTTTGAGTCAACACAATCTATCTTAATATTTGCACATCCTGAATATCCATATGGATCATCACAGTCAATACAATATTGTGGACATGCATCTATAATACCATCAGCCGTTTCTATCGTAAATACAATTGAAATAATTGTAAGTGAGTAACCCATTTGAAGTCTATCAACTTCAGCTCTAATATCTAGATAAAGATCAGCTTCACCGTCGAATGTTAAGAAGAATAGATCTCCAGGGTTTGAGTCTTTATTAAGAGGCTTAAATTCTGAGAACTCTTCGCCAGTGTTTGAATATCTGTACTTATAAGTAAACTCATTATTAGAGTCAACGCCAAGCATAAATATAGCTCTTTGTGCTGAGAATGGTGCTGGACTTGTAAGCTCAATATGAATAGGTGAAACTTGTGAAGCAACTTCTAGTAACGTGTTACCAACAATAATCATATCGCCAGCAACTAGGTTGAAGTTTGTACCAAACCCTGAAACTGTTGTAGAACCTTCTATTAGGTTAATAGTACCTACTGTATTATCATTAGAAACACCAGCTAAAATATCATAATCAATAACTCTTACGATATTTTTATACGGATCTTGTAAACTAGCGATTAACCAATCA
>Ga0115546_1001966_pt1 | contig 12318 bp, 11 predicted proteins | sample COGITO_mtgs_1004_FD_87186 | JGI IMG/M metagenome (GOLD analysis project Ga0115546, IMG submission 87186) | Pelagic marine microbial communities from North Sea - COGITO_mtgs_100413 | ecosystem: Environmental > Aquatic > Marine > Epipelagic | place: Germany:Helgoland, sampling site Kabeltonne...
AGGATTGCATTTTTCTCTAGGGTTTGTCTACCTGTACCACCATGATAAACTGATACATTAGTAGAATCACCTATACTTTCATAAATACCGTCTGTTATTTGTCTAAAGTTCCAGTCGCCTTTTAATGTCGGTCTTTTTACACATCTTATTGATGCAGCCTTTGTTGCTGTTGAAGGACCATAAAACCTACCACCATCATTAATAATTAATTCATTACATTCTATTGTTTCTCTAAGCAACCAATAATTAGAAGCACTATCGTTGTTTTCTATAATTATTTTATTGTATTGTGTATAAAAATTATTGTTAGTATCATTACCAAAAGCAGCACTATTTAATTCACCAGTAGCAGGGAATATAACTAAACCTGTACCGCTACTTCTATAACTTTTAAATCTTGCTGTGGTATGTCCGAATCTAAAGAATTGTCCGATAGATGTAAAACCTTTCTCAAATAAAAACTGTTTATCGTAATCATAAATATTATATAATGTGGAATCTATACTACCACCGTTAAAATCTAAAATATCAACCGACCCATAAGTGTTATGTAAACTTCTTGAATTGTTAGAATAAATTGACTTTGTATATATTGTTCCGGTAAAAGTAATATTAGGATAGATACCATCTATCATACTAAGATTTAGTGCGCCAAAGTTAAATGTGACTAATGCTCTAGCACTTTCACTACTAAACATACTATCCGCTACATTGTAGATAACTAGCGGTTTGTGTGTATAAGAGTCACCATTACCATCATATACTGTTGTAGTACCTGCGGTATTAAAATCGAATGTCATAGAATGTGTCGGTTTTATTTTTTCACCGACATTTATTTCTAATTTACCATCTAAGTTAATACTAGTAGTTGTGCTAGTAGTAAGAAACTTTGTAAAATTAGCACTAATAGTAACATCTACTAATTCGCCACTGGCAGGGAAGTTAGCACTATCGAATTGACAATCATTATTACCATCAGATGTAGAATCAAAGACTATACTATCACCATCTGCCGGTGCAGTTCCAGTTGAAGGACCTAATGGGTCTAACCAATTGTCTCCGTCGTTGGGGCTAGAATTAGCACTACCTTGCCAAAAATATGTTGTCGCTACCATTTATTCCCCTCACTTAACTTGTAAGTGAACCGGATAATTCGCCGCCTGTTGTACCACTTACTTTTGTAGCAGTACTTTTAACGTAAAATGCAGTACCACCTTTCTCTTCTATTACAGACAATGCATCTTGGGCTTGTTTTTCAAAAGATGCTAATTGTTTATTAAATCTAATATCGGATGTACCTTGTTCTTTTTCCGGTACAACCGCAGGTATAGTATCTATAAGAACACGCAGACAGTCAACACAAACAACCAATTTAATAGCAGTTTCTATTTCTGCTGTTGTTGGTGCGTTTGTTGAATCGACTCCAACATAATTAGTCTTACGTGTTTTCTTACTAATCTGTGTATTACGCATATTGACATACTCTACAATAGTACCACTGTTAAGACCACGTGGCCTGTTTAGTAAATCTCGTATTGTATTTACGGTAATATTAGTATCGAAAAGAGTATCGCCATCTTCTATTACCAAATCACCCATTACGAAAGCCATTTATTGTCACCCCTAGAATCGTGTATCATAGTCCGATGGAACATCAATAACTATCATGTTATTTGAAGGTTCGCTTGCTCGGCCTACTACTACGACTCTGCGAGTTTTAAGAATAGTTTCTGTCATCTCGCTGTCGGGCAACCAATATAATGCTTTTCTAGGTGCATCTAATAATGATAAAGGATGGTCTTTGTATCTTGCACCTGCGTTTCGATGCAATCTTACCATGTAACCCATGCCGGATTTCCAATGTCTCAAACGATGTTCTATATCACTTGTTTCGCCGGAATCCGGTAATGGAATACCTTTTTCTTTCAAGGCAGAAGCCATAGCAGCCTTTGTCGGGCCACTAGGCTTCTTTTTTGCAGCCTTTTTAGGGGCAGCAGCCTTAGTAGTCTTCTTAGGAGAAGACTTTTTAGTAGTTTTTTTAGTTTCTTTAGGCATTTAACCACCGTCCGTATTTAAGCACGGACTCCGGTTAGTTTAACTATTCTGTGGGTTTTATCAGCACTTGCACCATCTTGGTGTTCGTGGATAACGCTACCCATGTATCCTGTTAATAGCCAATCATATCCTACACCCGGTAATCTTGTCAACTCAGTCTCTTGGAATCCCGGTCCGTTGTATGTAAAGAACTCTGCTGTCTCAGCACCCGGTACTAGCATAATTGCGTCGTTACCGATTGCGCCTGATGCTCCGTAATCTCTTGTGTAGTAGATTCTTAGGTTTGCGATTCTAGCCAAGTGGTCGCCTAGTGACTCAACTACGTTTCCGTATAGTGTTGTGTTTAGGATAGCACTTCTCTTATCAGCAGGTAATACTAGAGCAAGAGGCTCGTTACCGGAAACTTTTGCGTTAGCAAAGATGTCATCCATTAATGCAAGAATGTCGCCTTCTTCGTCTGCTGAACCGCTTCCGAAAGTTTCTGTTGCTGCTACTGAATTATCTGCTCCTGCTGCAAGTGTTGTTAGGATGTGATTGTCAATTGTATCTGCTCTTGCACGTACAATTCCCATTTGCTGCCTGTCGATGTTCTCGAAAGATTCACCACGTAGTCTTACTGCGTCTAGGAAAGTTACACGACCTTGACCCTTCTCAAGTTTGGTACTGTAATTCTGTGTACCAATGTTTGTTGGGTCAGTTAGTGCCACATCATCCAATGGATATGTGAAAGAACCAATAACTCCTGTGTACCATGTAAATGATAGCCAAGGAACGCTTCTAACACCGACTAAATCGGTTGCGATAGCGATTGTGTTAGACTGCAATTGAATGAAGTCTCTTAATGTTTGCTCTAAGACTGAATCGCCCGGTGCGAAAGGTCCTGTTGCTGCTTCGACGTTTAATATTTCTTCTAGTGTACTGTTCATAATATTTATCTCCTTTTATTTCTCCATTTTAAGTCTAACACCATACTGGTATTAAGTCTCCTGCTGCGATTGCAGTCTCATCTCCACAGTAGTAGCCCACAAGGACTGCGCTGTTAGAGGAATCGTCGTCTACTGTTCCGTTAGTGGAAGCAGTTTGTGAAACATAAATTGGTAGTCCAAACTTAGGTGCAGCAATTGTTCCTGCTGCAACAAGGTAAACTAATCCGTCAAGAGGCAATACAGATAATGTTGCTGTTCCTGCCGCTTCTAATTCTTGGTCCTCACCACGTGAGGATTCAGCCGCAGAATAACCGATTGGTGTATCTGTTACACTAGCAGTCTTTAGAAGTCCGCTTGCGTCATATTTTACTAGGAATCCTTTTCCTGCAAAAGTTTCTTGTATATCAACTGCGTGTCTTGGGTCATTTCCTGAATATTGTACCATCTTAGTTCATCTCCTTTAGTGTATCGTAGCGTTGAGCCTTCATTCTTCCTTTCTCATCAACTGCGAGTGTTTGGTTCCAAGCGGAAGCCCATGCGTTCCATGCTTTTGCGTAAATGGCTTCATCGTTAGCAACGATTTTACCGTTAAGGTAGTTTTCAACTTTTGGAGTATCTTGTGATGCTTTAACATCTTCAACTGTTTTCTCCATTGAAACTACTGGTGTCATCTCTACTGGTGTTGGCTCAGGGTGAGCCGCTTCCCAAGATGCGATAAGTGTTTCTAATGTAGGAGTAGAAAGGTCATCGTGACCGGACATTCCTAATTCGGATGCCTTAGTAACTAAACTAACTCTTTCTTCTTCTGCTTTTGCGGCCACTTGAGCCTCGAACTCAGCCACACGGCTGTTAGCCAAAACTAACTCTGCTTGTATAGCCTCAATTTTTGCTTCGTAATTTATTTCTGTGTTTTCTTCTTCGGTCATACTTTTCACCGTTGGTTGATTAACGTCAGCAATTGAATGACCTATAAAGGTTTGCGATTCTTCACCGGCTATTGGTAATTGTTCTTCCTTTTTCTTTCTAACCGCCCTTTCTACATTTGCTCTTTCATATGCAGGTTTTTTGACTAACGCCAAATGGTCGAATGTGAAATCTTCACCAAAAACAAGTCCGTCTTCCGATGCATCCACAGGTACACCGGAACCACCGATACTTACTCCGTATCCTTCTTGCATCCATAAACCGTCATCAAAACTACTAAACATTTCTTGTCTAGTCACATGAGCAACATATCTTACTTCATACCCATCTTCTGTTGTGAAGAAAGAAGCACCAACAATATAACCTACGTTGGCTTCTTCTAAACCACCATCAATGTTTCTTGAAAATCCTGCACCGTTTTCATTGGCTTTAGGATGTAATAGTGTCAAATCGCTATCTTTCATCTGTCTTACTACGGACATAGCACCTTCCGGTGTAAGCGACCATTTGTTTTTATTCATTCCTTCATGGAATGCAACACCGCTTATTTCTATAATAGTATCTCCTGTCTCGGCAATAAGAACCGCTTTAATATCATCAATATCTAAATCTAGGGTAACTGCTACTTTTTGACATTTACCGTCAACCATTTTTTCTCCTACACCACATGAACTGTGATAGGATGCTTCTTCATCCTCTTTCTTTTTGTAATATGCTTCTTCTTTGAACTCATGACCTTCATGTGCTTTCATGCACTGTTCTTTTGAATAACCCATCTCCATACAGCGAGACATATACTCATCATGGCTTTCATCGTCTTTTGGTGTAGGTTCTGCTGCTTCCGCCTTTCTTTTTGCTTCCGCCTCTGCGATAGGTATACAATTAGGTACTTTTCTTCCATTTTTCATTTTCATACCGTATTGTTCGTATCCTTCTGTGCAAGGGTCGTCTGCGTCTTTTGCTTCTACGTTACCACAATTACATTCTGATGCGCTTGCATCGTGAGAATCATTTTTATCAAACCACATTTGGAACTCTTCTTCGTTAGGTCCGGGGAAATACATAGGTGTTCCGTCAGCCATTTGGTCGCTGTGTATTTCACCACCAAATCCTATTTCCGTTGATTTTTGTCTTGCCCCTTCGGGTGTTGAGAATATATAATCTTCCATACCTGCTTCTACTTTTTTACCACCACGCCATTGTCTGCAAGACCAATAACGTGCCTTCCATTTTGGGCCGGGATTGTCGCAATTGTGCCTAGACCTAAACGCTTTTCTTCTAGCGGGGTCATCTCTTTTAATTTCCATGTTAGGGTCGCCAAATCTTACTATGACTACATTACCGCTACCATTTTTAGTATAAACTCCGAACTTTTTAGAGCCGCCCTTTGTACGAAAAGGCTTATTGAGAGTAACTTTACGGCCTTGATATTCTGCCGCAGTAACATCTTCTTCGCCCCATTCTTCATAAGAAACTTTTTCGCCACCGCATCCGCAACCACATGACATAACTCTTGGAGATTAGGAATGTCTTATTAACTTACTCTTGACCTTCGGAGCATTCAAAACAATTACCTAGAGTACAAAAGCCACACCAAATGCTACTATTCATTCTTCCTTCACCTTTTTGTTGGTAATTTGGAATGCTTCCATATCTAATGAGTGTTGTTTTTGCATCTTTTCCATTTCTAGGTCATGCTTTAGTTTGTATTCTTCCAACATTCTTGTATGTGCGTCTACTGCTTCTGTTGCGGTAACATCACTGGCTAATTGGTCAGGTAGAATATTGATTTTTGCGCCTTCTTTACCCTTGAATAAATCAAGTACGCTAGTTATGATAAGAAGTGCAGGACCACCTAAAAGACCAATAACAGTCAATTGACTGTCGGTTATTTCTCTAACTTCGACAATACTGTAATACGATGCTGTTGCAGCGATAATAACCCACGCTAGAACTACACCTAAACCAAAAATAAGCATCAATATTTCGTTAGGGTTTCCTAATCTCAACTTCGCCATAATCTTCTCATCCTTCGTGTGTCTTATTAATCTTTCAATGTAAATAACTAAAACTACTATTGAAAACGCTATCGGTAAAAGAATCATCAATCCACCATATCCGAAGCACTGTCTTGTGAGTTTTCACGTGGTAATTCTCCGGTTTGTGTGTTTGTTTGTGTGACTCTTTCTTCTCCATCCTTGCCTATGGTTGGAAAGTTTAACAAATCAAGACTTTGATTTAAGGTAAGAATACCCGAATTGTAACCCATTGTAACTCTTTGCATTACATTCAACGGTGTCTCACTATCCATAGCCTCAAACTTAATTGTAGGTAAATCTTGTTTACGGTAACTAATACCTAGTAGGTCTAAATGCGTCATAAACATTTTTGTTGTTGATTCGGCTAATATCTTATGCATACGGGATATTGCTTGAACGGCCCAAAGATTAGCGTTAAATGTAGCAGCAAAGGTAGAACCCTTTTCTTGACCTGCTGCTACTCTAGGTACTTGTAGTACGGCTGCTATGTCTGCGTTAATTGTGTCTAGGAAGCCTGTGTTATTAGGAACAGAATTACCCACATCAACATGATGTAATTCCACGTAATGAGGAAGTACTGGTATTTGGTCGCCTCGTAGTCCCTCGAATAAAGTAATTACCTCATCCATAATATATTGTAGTCTTTGTGCTTGTTCCGCAGGGTCTTGTATGTGTTCGATAGCAGATTTGTCGATTGTGATAAATTGTTTTGTCATAGAATCTTCAAGACTGATTCTGTTATTCATACTATTATATTTCATGCGTATTGGTTGTTTTAGCGAAGTAAATCTACTTGCACCCCAAACACCATAGGTCTTTCTGCCTTTGTTATCTGTAAACCAATTACTTCTATAATCAATTCGTATATGTAATATTTCACGTGCGGGTATAGCCCTTTCGTAAGATGTGGCTTCTCGTACCATGTAAGTAGTTGGTGTAATTATTGGGTTGTCTTCATCGGCAACGAAGTAAGAACCTAAGCCACCTCTTTCGTCAACAATAGTAATTTGTTTTACGGGTAAACTTTGTAGGTCAGTAACACCAACACCATCTTTCCCAACAATTTTATTGATGTCATTACCATAAACCATAAGATTACGCATAGCATTAATCATAATGTCGTCAAAGTCAAGGGTATCTTCTACTAAGTCACGTATTGCCTCACGTATCTGTGAGTTTTTACCTCGACTATAATTAATTTCGTAGTTATTAGCCGTAAGAGATACAGCACGAACCGCACCATTTAATTCGGGGTCTAACTTTAGCATATTGTCAAATAACTCAAACTCATTGTCAAAGTTACTATCCTTCCTTAATCTCTCAGTATTTCTAACAATATCGGGTACACCTGCTACTGCACTAAAACTTTCATTAACCAAACCCATTCTCTCTAATATAGGGTTTTTAGGTTCACTTTTTACTTTAGGTCTGAATATATTCCACCTGCTACGCTCCGCCATAATGTACCCACATTCATTTTGTCTTTTAATCATTTGGATTAATTAATTTTGTTTTTTTGGTGTTTTTTAAAAAGAATTAAACGCTTTACTGCGGCTTTATTGTTTATTTCTTTTATTTTTTCTATAATAGAGAAAGTTACTTACAGTAACTAATAGTAGTAATAACTTAACTGGTAATTAGAGAGGCCCTTACAGATACATACCTTTGAAGAAATAAACTTAATTAATTATAGGCTTGCAGTCAATCGTTTTATTTTTTTTGTTAAAGGTGTAATTAATAAAAAAATAAACGTAAATGGTTATATACCCTCGTAGTAAGTAAGGTACATGGCGAAATATACCGGCGGAACAGAATTGATTGAAAAGTTTGCTACTGACAGACATTTTACTTCTACTATGGAGTTTGCGGAGTTTTTACACAGTGTTGAACCTGCTAGAAGTGTACACGCATGGCGCGTAGCAATAACTAGATGGGTGAAGAAAGGTAATACATTCAGAGATTACAATTTAGAAGCACCCGAACAAGTTACTGGTTCTAAGATATATTATGATGAATCTAACGACAAATATATTGTTATGATGGATATTATAGAGGGGTTACTTGTTGTAGATGGCGAAAAACATAGAGCCATGAAACAAAAATACTCTGATGTAGGCGGCGGATTAACAATTGACGATATGGCTAGGCAATTTGAAATGCCCGCTAGTGTTGTATCTGAATATGTTAGAGTAAACAAGTGGAAACATGGTATGCAACCATTTACTGATGAAGAAGTTATATCTAATACTCTTGATGATATGGTTGATAAGTTTTTAGACATTCGTAAGATAGAGATAATGACTAAAGCGGAAAACAAGAAGTGGAAGCAAATAGAAAAACAAGCAGAGGCTTACACATTACTAGAAGAAGGTTTGTCCAAAGAGTTTTTTGAGATTCTTTCAGAACAAAAACCTGCTCCTATAAAAAGCCGACCTATGGAATCCAAAGGTAATTATGCAGTAGTTTTATCACCAACAGATTTACATTTTGGTAAATATGGTTGGGTTGATGAGGTAGGACAAACATATGATTTGGAAACTGCGGAAGCAAGAGTATTAGGTAAAACAGAGGAATTACTTTGTAGGTTGCCTAGCAAACCGGATAAGTTTTTCGTGGGCGTTGGTTCTGATTGGTTTCACGTTGATAATGATATAGGTACTACTACAAAAGGTACAGCACAGGATATGGCCGCTACACCTGCACAGATTCTTATGCAAGGATGTAATCTTGCGCGAAAGCATATAGATTTACTTAGAACAGTGAGTGATGTAGAGTTAGTATTCATGGGTGGTAATCACGACAGACATACAAGTATTATGTTAATGATGTATCTTGATGCTTACTATAAATCTTGTGAAGATGTAAGTATTACACTAAGTCCTAACATTAGGCAATATGTTACATACGGCAATAATCTAATTGGTTTTACTCACGGAGATGGTAAGGTTATGAGTAAACTATCTTCTCTAATGGCTAACGAAGCAAGAAAGGATTGGGGTAACACACAAAACCACTTATGGTTTCACGGACATTTACATCATCAATCTGTTAAAGAAATGGGTGGTTGCTTGATATTTCAATTACCTAGTCTAGCGGGAGAGGATAGATACCATAGTCGAAACGGATACGTTATGGCTAGGGCAGGTCTTTCTGCTTATATGATTGATGAAGAATTAGGAATGATTGGTAGTTTGTTCGCGCCAGTATTACATGAATAGGTGAGATAAATGTGGACTGCTGCTAAATGTTGGTCCTGCGGATGGACTGCACCACGTATGTTGTTAACTAAAGCACAAACTAAAATATGTCCTCATTGTAGTAAAAAGGAGTTGCACCCATTATGAGTTTTAAACAAGATTTGGCTATGGAACGTAGTAGGACTAGTGTTAAGTATTTTTATGAATGGTTAGGTTATACTTGGGGTAATCATATAGACGAATGGATGGATATGTATGGTGATAGAAAAGGTTCGGAAGTACATCGTGTTTGTATTATTGCACCAAGAGGCCACAGTAAGAGTACTACTCTTAGGGTAAAACTATTACATCAATGTCTTTTCGACAAGTGGAACAACAACAGACCTTTTACTTGTTGGTTAATTAGTGCTAGTAAAGATACGGCAATAAGAAGACTACAAGAGATTAGAGATGATATGAAAAGACATCCTCAATTGTCTAGGTACTTAGACCCAAAGAAAGGTAATAAAACGGAAATACATTTCACTAATGGGGCGTGGATAATGGCTACGTCCGTTGGTTCTGCTATTCGTGGGGAACATCCTGCGTGTGTAGCATTTGATGATGTGTTAGTTGATTCTGATGATATGTCGCCTCGCACATTACAACAATGGTTTAGGAAAGCGATTACTCCTATGTTAGACCCCAAATCATCTATATATGTAGTAGGTACTCCTATGTCTATGACAGACCTTTATCACACAGAAATGTTAGATAACCCTACTTGGAAAACAGGTACTTGGGGTGCGATAAAAAACTACGATGAATGGAAAAGTAGTGGTGAAACAATAAAAGCAATACCACTATGGCCGGAACATAGAAGCCTTAATTATCTCATGGAACAAAAAGCGGCTATTGGGGACTTAGAGTTTGCTCAAGAGTTTTTATGCAGAGTAGTCGATGATGACGCAGCAGTTTATCCTAATAACTTAGTTAGAAAGGGTTTGGATATGGATACTATTTTACAAAACGACAAACTACCTAACAACAGATACGTTCTTGGTTTTGACCCCTCACAAGGTTTAGGGCAAGACTACACAGTTATTATTGTCTTAAGACAAGATGAGCAAGGTTTTGTTCACTTTGTAAATATGTGGAGAAGAAATGACTTCCCGCCGGATAAACAAGCAGATGTATTGATTGAAATGGCTAAAAGATATTCTGCACCTGTGGCTGCGGAAGACGTAGGCTTCCAACAATTGTACGATGCTCTTATACAACAAAAAGGGGCTATGGTTGATTATAGACCTAGTAAGGTTAGTAATAGAACACTTAAACAAGGACTGCTTAACAGATTGAGGGTTTGGTTTGAGAGAGAGATGATAATATTCCCCTATGGAAACGATGAAACTAGAAGGTTAGTCGAGATATTACTTGACGAATTAAAAACCCATGCTTGGCGTGATGGAATAATTGTAGACCTAGGTAGACATAACGATACAGTTATGGCTTTTGCACACGCCATAGACCAATTCACATACAGAACACCGGATATGCCAGTAGTTATGAAAACAATGAGTGGTGGAGAATGGATGGGCGGAACAAAACAAGGACTACCTAGAGATAGAACGACATCCATTGGTGGAAGAGTGATAAATAGGAGAGGATTTTAATGGCGGGACCGTTACCAAGAAAGAAATTGTATAGAAAAATTGTTGAGACATTACTAACAGAAGGCTACTTCGATGAGTGGAGAGAAACTAGCGAGATTTGCCACGAAATAAATAGTAAGGTTCCTGTGCGTTGGTCGCCAGTTTATCCCAGTAGTGTTTTTAGATATATGAGAGAGTTACCTTTAAAAGAAGAGTACCTTTGGAAAGGCGTAAGAAAAAGCATGATAAGACAGTGGAAAAAAAATTAAAAAAATATTTTTCAAAAAAAATTATAAGTATTCAGTACGACGGTTGGCTAATAAGGGATACGTGTTTTTTGTGTTTTTGGCGATTGCTAGGACCTACTGAAAATACCCCCCAAAACAGGCGTTTTAAAGCCGTGTTTTGAGGGGGCTGCCCGATTTGACCTTGATTTAATTTGCGTGTCTTAAATCGTCCTTAGAAGGTAAGGAAACGGCAAGGGCCGAAGCCCTCACCGAGTCCAAACTTACTGGGTAACTCCTAGGTGGCTAAATGGTCGAGTTCTGATAACTAGATTATCAGAGCCACCGACAGCAGCACCGAGTATGCTTAGAACCTCTTCATATGTGTCTTGTCTCTCATCTAATCCGACTTGTACTAGACCGGAAACATTCGACCAAACTAGAGTATATCTCATTGGCTTATCGCCGCATGGTTTAGCGTCATTATTTGCCTTGCATGATTTTGAACCGCAGGCATCACAAGTACTAACGTATCTACTCGCAAAGTCCTTGAATCCGCCTGTCTTACCTGCACCGGAATTAACTCGAAGAGTCTTTGTCTTGCCGATGTATACTTGACCTCTGTAATCAAGACCTAGAACATGAGTCTTCTTAGCCATTAGAAGCCCTGTATTGACTGCTTGATGTAATGTCTTAGCGATATCACCAGTTAGAACCTCGGTTGTTGAATTATCCCATATTAGGCCGCAAGTAGTGAACCCGTTGTAAGGATTAACGAAGCAAGCCCCATCAGTACAAACATGACAAGGATATCTTAAGCCAGTGGTTAAGTCAGCAGCATTTGAACGGCGTTCTTTCTCTTGTTCTTCTGATGTTGAATTAATGATACGGCCTGCGTGGTCTTTGTTGTATACGTTCGCTCTCCAATCACCTTCAAGGAGACTGCTTCTTAATGCAGGGTGTTTCAAGGAGTCAGACATACCATTTACGACAGGAATAACAACACGGCCTAGACCGTGATTAATCATGTTATGAATGGTCTTGTATCGTAGACCTTCCTTTGTGGTGATTAACTCACCGAACCATGATGAAAGAATAAGTTCGTTGACTTCTTCTCCATCTAGGGCAATCATTCTTAGTGCGTCCTCAATAGTTATCATAGCAGATACCATGACCTTCCTTCTACTAGTATAGTATATCAACACAATGACTGCGATTTTGGGCTAATTTCGCACTTTTTCAGACGCAGTACAACGGTTTCATTTTCGGTACGAATACCGGAAATGACCTAAGTTTCTCCCGGCTTTTTGACATTTTTGCGA
>Ga0115546_1001973_pt1 | contig 12286 bp, 10 predicted proteins | sample COGITO_mtgs_1004_FD_87186 | JGI IMG/M metagenome (GOLD analysis project Ga0115546, IMG submission 87186) | Pelagic marine microbial communities from North Sea - COGITO_mtgs_100413 | ecosystem: Environmental > Aquatic > Marine > Epipelagic | place: Germany:Helgoland, sampling site Kabeltonne...
AAAAACAGGAAAACCATTGAATCATTTTAATATTAAAAATAGATTTTGGTTTTATGACCTTCTTTTTTTAGATGTACTTTCCAAATACAATAGCCAGGGTAGTAAATTATTTGAACGGATGTTTAACAAAAACAGTCCTTTAACAATCTTTCGTTTTCTAGATGAAAAAACAAGCTTTATTGAAGAACTTAAAATTGCTTCTTCTTTTTCTTTACGTCAAATTAGCTGGTTCTTAAGGGCCCTTGTAAAAAGATTGTTTTAGAATTTTCTGTTCATCAAATTCTGCCCAAATTCAATTAATAGCTCTTTTCCTTGCGCAGAAATAATTAAGCTTTCGAGTTTTTTAAATGCATCTTCCGTATAAGAAGTAACTAATTTTTGACTGGCTATTGATGCGCCACTACTTTTAAATATATTTTTTACGGCTATTACTTTTTGATTGTTTTTTTCAATGGTATCATACCAATGAAAAAGCGCCTCTTTTTCTTTAGTATTTCCAATTTTCATCACTTCATGATAAAGTATTGTTTTTTTATTTTCAAGAATATCACCTCCCACTTGTTTTCCAAAATCTTTCGGATCACCAAAAGCGTCTAAATAATCATCTTGGATTTGAAATGCCAGCCCTAATAAAACACCAAAGTCATATAGTAATTGAGCCTCTTGATCGGAGGCATTCCCAATCCATGCGCCTATTTTTAGAGAATGTCCAACTAAAACTGCTGTCTTAAGTCGAATCATTTCCAGATAAGCAGAGATTGTAACATCTTTTTGAGTTTCAAAATCCATATCATATTGTTGCCCCTCACAAACTTCTAAAGCCGTTTTACTGGTATGATTAATGAGCTTGACGAAAAGTTCATTTGGGTAAGATTCTAAGCATTGATATGCTTGAATTAACATTGCGTCTCCTGAAAGTATTCCTGTATTTTCATCCCATTTATTATGTACGGTAGGAGCGCCTCTTCTAAGGGGAGCTTGATCCATAATATCATCGTGTATTAACGTGAAGTTGTGAAAGACTTCTACAGAAAGAGCTGCGGGTAATGCATCTTCTGGCTTATTCCCGAAAGCTTCAGTTGCCATGAGAGCTAACAAAGGTCGTAACCGCTTTCCTCCCAAGCTTAATATATATTGTATGGGAGCATAAAGTCCATGAGGTTTGGACTTTTGTTTATTATTTTCAAGATAATTATCGAACAATATTTGATACCTGGAAAGTGATTCCATTAATTATTTTTTTTAAAAATATGATTTTAACGGAATAGTAAAGCTATAAAAACGGAAGAAACTTTTTTTGTTTCTAAAGTTTCCTTTTGTATATTTGCCAAAAATTAGGCAATGAAAAAAAAAATTGTGGATCAATCAATCCAGCTTTTTTTACAATACGGATATAAAAGTGTCACCATGGATGACATTGCCAAACACATGGGGGTCTCAAAAAAAACAATTTACGTTCACTTTCCCACAAAAGACGAATTAGTTGAGCAAAGCGCTGTGAATCATTTAGATGGAATAATAAAGAAAATAAATGTTATATCAAAACAATCTAAAGACCCTATAATAGAGCTTTACCAAATAAAAAAAGAGGCATTAAATCATTTGTCAAGTGAAAAAAATTCTCCTCAATACCAATTACAAAAATATTACCCTTCACTATACTCAAAATTAAAAGAAAAAGAATTTAGTGCATTAAGTGGGCTGTTTTCAAATAGTATTCAGGAGGGGATCCAAACTGGAATATTTAGAAAGGATATTGATGTAGATTTTGTGGTTAGGATTTTCTTTAATGGAATTCGTGGTATCACAAACATCAAATTATTCCCAATTGAAATCTATAAAATTGAGGATTTACTTCTAAATTTTTCGGAATATCATCTTCGCGCCTTGTGTACACATGAGGGGATTATAAAATTAGAGAATTATAAAAAAGAAATGGATTTATGATCAAAAAAACAAACATCCTTCAACTCCTTTTTTTTGGCCTAAGTGTCCTCCAGGCTCAAGATTTTCCTGAAGCAGTTACCCTAGAGGAAGCCATTGAATTTGGGCTGGAAAATAACCGAAACATAATTAATGCAAACTTAGAGGTACAAAAGGCATACAAAGAAAAATGGAAAACCATAGCGACAGGATTACCTCAATTAAGAGCTAGAGCTGATTACCAAAACTTTATTGAACTACCCACTTCTCTAATACCAGCTCAATTTTTTGGGGGGAATGATGGGGAATTTGCAGAAGTTCAATTTGGAACTCCTCAAACTATGTCTGCTGGTATAACATTAAATCAATTAATTTTTGATGGTTCCTATGTCGTTGGAATAGAAGCCACTAAAGTTTATCTTGATGCTTCAAAAAACATTTTAGAGAAAACAGTCCTTGGAATTCGGAAAAACATCGTCAATAGTTACTTCTCTGTATTATTGGTTAGAGAAAATATTAGTTTTTTAGAGAAAAATAGAGTTAATTTAAATAGTAACCTGATTGAATTAATTCAGCTTTTTAAAAATGGTTTTGATGAAGAACAAAGTGTTGAGCAACTTCGCCTTACGCTTTCTGGTGTTGAAAGTCAATTGCGTTATGCTCAGAATATGGAGCGAACCACACTTAACATGTTGAAACTTCTTCTAGGCTTTCCTACTGCATCACCTTTGTTTTTATCTGACAGCCTTGAGGTGCTAACAACACCAGACTTATTCAAAATAACTGATGAGAATTTTAAAATAGAAAATAATATTGATATTAAAATAGCTGAAAATAATTTACTTTCAGAGAGCTTATTGTACAGGTACGAACGTTCAAAAAGCCTTCCTAGGATATCAGCTTTTTTAAATGGAAATTATACTGGAAACAGTGAATCGTTTACTTTTACAAATGTTGATCAAAAATGGTTTGGAGCCTCTCTATTTGGCGTTCAATTACAAGTCCCTCTTTTTAGCTCATTAAAGCGGCGCGCTAGTTCTCAAAAGGCCAAAATTTCGGTGTCTCAGGCAAGATCTTTATTAAAAGAAACTAAGGAGCGGATTTTTATTGAAACTCAAGCTGCTTCAAACAAATATAAACTAGCAGTAGAAAATTATTTTACCTCTAAAGAAAATTTAGCGTTAGCTAATCGAATTAAAAATAAAAACCAAATTAAATATTTTGAAGGCATGGTTGGTTCTTTTGAATTACGCCAAGCTCAGCTTCAACTTTATAGTGCTCAAAACAATTACTTAAAAGCTATTCAAAGTGTTGTGCAAAAAAAAATAGGCCTTGAGACTCTTCTTAACACATCTCAACAATAAAAATTATGAAAAAGACCATTATATCTCTCAGCTTTTCTTTTCTTTTAGTGGCCTGTGGCCAAGAAACAGAAAAAGTAGTATCATCAATTACTTCCAATAAGGGTACTTTAGACGAACTTCAAATCCAAAAAGCAAACTATACTCTACAAATAAAAGGATTAACACTTGCTTTAGACTCATTAAATCAAAAGCTTGAAAAAATCTCAGGCAGCCAAAAACGAGTCTTAGTTACTGCCCTTGAAATAAAACCTCAGATTTTCAATCATACCATTGAAATTCAAGCCAATATCAAAACACGTAAAAACCTTCAATTATTTCCTGAATTTGGAGGAAGGTTAAATCAAATTTTAGTAAAAGAAGGTCAAGAAGTTAAAAAAGGAACCTTGTTGGCAGTAATTGATGGTGCTGGGCTCCAGGATCAGTTAGATCAAATGAAACTTCAACTAGAATTAGTTAAAACCACTTTTGAGCGGACCCAGCGCCTATGGGATCAAAAAATTGGTTCAGAGATGATGTATTTGGAGGCAAAAACACGATTTAAGTCTCAACAAAAACAGGTTGCTCAAATGCGCAACCAACTTTCTAAAACTAAAATATACGCTCCCTTCAGCGGAGTTATTGATGAAATAATTGCCCAAAAAGGATCCACACTTGCTCCAGGAATGACTCCTATAATGCGAATTGTAAATCTTGATAATATGTATGTTGAATCTGATGTTCCTGAAAACTATTTAGCAAATATTACAAAAGGAAGTTTAGCAAAAGTATCAATCCCTGTTCTTAATGTAACTCAAAACACTGTTGTGCGTCAAACTGGAAATTTTATCCAACCGAACAACAGGACTTTTAGAGTAGAGGCACCTATTAAAAACCCAACTGGAATGATTAAGCCTAATTTAAATGCACGTTTAAGTATTGTTGATTATTCAAATCTAGAAGCTTTAATGATTCCATTTAGAGTGATTAGAAAAAATGCCAAGGGAAATTCTTTTGTGTTTATCCTAACAAGACAAGAAGAAAATAATGGATACATAGCGGAACAACGATTTGTAACCCTAGGTATGTCTAAAGATGAATTGGTTGAAATAACTAAAGGAGTTAATACTGAAGATTTAATTGTCGATGAAGGAGTCAGTCTTTTAGTTACTGGCCAAAAAGTAAAAAGAATTGAACAATAATGGCAAAGTCAATGAAAACATCAAATACAAAAGAATTTCTTTTTTCGTCCTGGGCAATTGATCACCGGACTATAATCTATGTGATTATGGCCATCTTTTTCATTTTAGGAATAAGTTCTTATTTCAATATGCCCAGAGAATCATTCCCGGAAATTAACGATACTAAAATATTTGTTAATACTATTTATCCTGGAAACACAGCTGAAGATATTGAAAGAACGGTTACAGATCCTTTGGAGGAAGCCTTAAAAGGGGTTCCTAACTTAGTTGAGATTAGGTCTACATCCTCCGAAGATTTTTCTGTAATTGTAGTAGAATTTGATGAAAGTATTTCAATTGATGATGCAAAACAAAAGGTAAAAGATCTAGCAGATGGAATTACTTCTGGAGCAGACTGGCCTGTGTTTAACAATGCTAAAGTAGAACCTAATATTTTTGAGTTAGACTTTTCTGAATTACAACCTATTTTAAATATTAGTTTAATTGGTGATTATCCTATTGAACAGTTAAAAGTCTATGCAGAAAGACTTGAAAGTAGGATTGAGCAATTACCAGAAATCAAAGAAGTAAACATTAGGGGAATTCAATTATTTGAAGTTGAAGTAGCTGTGGATATTTATAAGATGACCGCTGCAAAGGTTTCTTTTAATGATATTTTAGGTGCTATCTCGAGAGAAAATACAACTATCTCTAGCGGAAATATCGTAAGCGGTGGACAGAGAAGAACCATTCGTCTTACCGGGGAAATTCAAGACCCACAAGCGCTAAAAAGTTTTGTAGTTAAAACAGATAATGGTCCAGTTTACCTTGGTGATCTTGCAGAAATTTCCTTTAAGGAAAAAGAAAAAACTTCGTTTGCTCGTTCTTTTGGAAAAAAAGCAGTGCTCTTAGATGTCATAAAAAGAGGGGGTAAGAATCTTGTAATTGCTTCACAACAAATAAAAGAATTAGTTTTAGTTCCTCAAGAAATAGGGCTGCCTTCTGATCTTGAAATTAAGATTTCAAATGATCAATCTAATATGACCCTCAACCAAGTAAGTGAACTGGTAAACAGCATCATTTTTGGAGTTATTTTAGTTATAGTAGTTCTTATGTTCTTTTTAGGATTTCGAAATGCATTATTTGTTGGTTTTGCCATTCCAATGTCGATGTTCATGTCCTTTATGATTATGTCTGCCTTAGGGTATACATTAAATACGATGGTGCTTTTTGGATTAGTAATGGGGCTTGGAATGCTTGTAGATAACGGAATTGTTGTCGTCGAAAACGTTTACCGTCTTATGGAAAAAGAAGGAATGTCTCGGATTGCAGCTGCCAAAGCTGGAATTGGTGAAATTGCATTTCCAATTATTGTGTCTACTGCCACTACCATTGCGGCCTTCCTTCCTCTTGGAGCTTGGCCAGGTTTAATGGGAGAATTTATGATCTACTTTCCCATTACCTTATCGGTAGTATTAGGATCGTCGTTAATTGTTGCCATTTTCTTTAACTCAATGTTAGTTTCTCAATTTATGGAAATAAGTGAACGTGAAATAAGTTTCAAAAGTTTATGGCGTCTTACCTTTTTTATGGGGGGCCTTGGAATCATTCTCCTGTTTGGATCACCCTCTGTTCGGGTTTTTGGAAACTTAATGATATTAATTCCTTTATTGTTTTGGCTTTATAAGTTTTTCATCAAAAAATGGGCTACGGTATTTCAAAATACATTTTTAGTACGTCTAGAAAATGGGTACAGAATCTTCCTTTCCTATGCGCTAAGTGGTTTTAAACCTTATTTTTTCTTAGGCGGTACCTTTTTATTGCTGTTTTCCTCTTTTGCATTAATGGGAATTTTCCCTCCTAAAGTGGAATTTTTCCCAGACAATCAACCAAAACAAATATTTGTGTTTATTGAATATCCCGAAGGAACAGCAATTACCAAAACTAATGAAACTACTAAGAAAATAGAACAAGAGATCTTCTCTGTTATAGAGCGTCCTCAATACAATAAAAATGGATTTAATCTTTTGGTAGAATCTCTAGTTGCTCAGGTTGGAGAAGGAGCTGGAAATCCAGAAATAGATGCTGGAAATACAAATGAACTTCCTCATAAGGGGAGGATTTCACTTACAATGCAAGAGTTTAAGTTTAGAGAAGGGACCTCAAGTGAATCTTTACGAAAAGATATTCAAAAACAATTACTTGGAAAATTCCCTGGAGTTTCAATTTCTGTTGAGAAAGATGCAAATGGTCCGCCAGCAGGATATCCTATTACAATTGAAATTACTGGTAAAAATTATTTGGGCCTTATTCAAACAGCAGAAAAAATGAAAAAACACCTAAGTAGAATCAATGTTGATGGTGTTGAAGAACTTAAAATAAACGTAAATAAAAACAAACCAGGATTAGAATTAAACATTGATCGAAAAAAAGCGGGAGAATTAGGCGTTTCTGCTTCGCAAGTTGGACAACTACTTCGGACCTCATTGTTTGGTTCAAAAGCAGGCGTTTATAAAAGAGATGGAGATGATTATGACATTAATGTAAGGTTTAATAAAGATAACCGTTATGATGACAATGCATTGTTCAATCAAAACATTATTTTTAGAGATCAGGCTACTGGTAAAATTAGAGAGATCCCAGTTTCTGCCCTAATAAGAAAAGAAAAGAAAAATAGTTTTAATGCGATTAAACACCGAAGTCTAACACGTGTTGTAACCCTTTATTCCTCTGTACTTGCTGGATATAACGCAAATGCTGTTGTTGATCAGGTGAAAGGTGCCCTCACAAATTATACCCTTTCTGACGGCGACAGTTTTAAGTTTTCTGGAGAAATTGAAGAACAAGAAAAAAATATGGCTTTTTTGTCTAATGCATTAGCAACAGCCTTAGGATTAATTTTACTACTACTTGTTTTTCAATTCAATTCTATTTCCAAACCCCTTATCATATTACTTTCTATTTTCTTAAGTTTTACAGGTGTCTTTTTAGGCTTAATTGCTTTCCAAATGCCTTTTGTTATTTTAATGACCATGATGGGTATAATTGCTTTGGCAGGAATTGTTGTAAATAATGGTGTTGTTCTTTTGGACTATACTCAACTTCTAATTGATCGAAAAAGTAGTTCAGAAAAACTTGCTGAAGGCGAAATGTTAGCTAAAAATTTAGCAACTGAAGCTATTGTTGAAGGTGGAACCGCAAGATTACGTCCTGTGATTTTAACTGCCATCACAACGGTACTAGGTCTTATTCCTTTAGCTATTGGACTTAATATTGACTTTTTCTCTCTTTTTTCTGAATGGGATCCGAAAATTTATATTGGTGGAGACAATGTAATCTTTTGGGGGCCACTAGCATGGACGGTGATTTTTGGACTTACTTTTGCTACCTTTTTAACCCTTGTAATTGTCCCTTCTACATTTTCCATAGTATACTCGATTAAACTTTGGTTTAAAAGGATTTTATAAAGAAATTGAAATCCTAGGGTTCACGCCTTAGGATTTTTTATTTTTGTCATACATTAAGAAAACCATGTACAGAACACACCATTGTGGAGAACTCTCCTTAGAACATCTAAAAAGTACAATAACCCTTTCGGGGTGGGTACAAAAAAATAGAAATAAAGGCTTTATCATTTGGACTGATTTAAGAGATCGTTACGGGATAACCCAATTAGTATTTGATGAAGAACGAACTCCAAAAACTGTTTTTGAGAAAGCGCAAACCCTAGGAAGAGAATTTGTTATTAAAGTTAAAGGAAGGGTAATTGAACGAGAATCTAAAAACCCAAATATTGCCACAGGTGATATTGAAGTTTTAGTAGAAGAATTAACGGTTCTCAACCAAGCAAAAACGCCTCCTTTCACCATTGAAGATAGTACAGATGGAGGAGAAGAATTACGTATGCAATATCGTTATTTAGATATTCGAAGAAATACTGTTAAGGAAAAATTGATCTTTCGATCTCAAGTTTCAATGGCAGTAAGAAATTATTTGACTCAAACTGGTTTTATTGATGTTGAAACACCTTATTTGATAAAATCTACTCCAGAAGGAGCGCGTGATTTTGTTGTACCTTCTCGCATGAATGAAGGTCAGTTTTATGCTTTACCCCAGTCTCCACAGACGTTTAAACAATTGTTAATGGTCGGTGGAATGGATAAATACTTTCAAATTGTTAAGTGTTTTCGCGATGAAGATTTAAGAGCAGACCGTCAGCCAGAATTCACTCAAATTGATTGTGAAATGACTTTTGTAGAACAGGAAGATGTTTTAAATCAATTTGAAGGCTTAACCCAACATCTTTTACAAACCATTAAAGGAATTAAACCCAGACCTTTTCCAAGAATATCATATGATCAGGCAATGAAAACCTATGGAAACGACAAGCCAGATATTCGTTTTGGAATGACTTTTAATGAATTAAATAATGTTGCACAAGGCAAAGGATTTGGAGTTTTTGATAGTCAGGAGCTAGTTGTAGGAATTGCAGTACCTGAGGCTGCTAAAATGAGTAGAAAAGAAATAGATGCATTAATTGATTGGGTAAAACGACCTCAAATTGGTGCAAAAGGTTTGATTTGGGTAAAGTGTAATGTGGATGGGAGTTATAAATCTTCCGTAGATAAATTCTTTACTGAAGAAGATTTAAGTGGATGGGCATCCTGTTGTAGTGCTAAGCCCGGAGATTTAATTTTAGTCCTTTCTGGTGAAACACAAACAACCCGAACTCAATTAAGCGCCTTAAGAATGGAATTAGCAGAAAAACTAGGGCTAAGAAATCCTGAAGAATTTTCTCCACTATGGGTAACAGATTTTCCCTTGTTAGAATGGGATGAAGAAAGTAAGCGCTATCATGCGATGCATCATCCTTTTACAGCGCCTAAACCAGAGCAACTGAACTTACTAAAAACTGATCCGGGATCAGTGAAAGCCAATGCCTATGATTTGGTATTAAATGGAAATGAAATTGGTGGAGGATCCATTAGAATTCATGATCAATTACTACAATCACAGATGTTTGATTTATTGGGCTTTTCTAAAGAAGAAGCCCAAGCTCAGTTTGGCTTTTTGTTGAATGCCTTTCAGTTTGGTGCTCCCCCACATGGAGGAATAGCATTTGGATTAGATCGATTGGTTGCAATATTAGGTGGCGAAGAAACCATTAGAGACTTTATTGCCTTTCCAAAAAATAATAGTGGCCGCGATATCATGATTGATGCTCCAGCTGCATTGGATGCAAGTCAACTCAAAGAATTAGCACTTCAATCAAGAGCAACTGAGAAGGAATGAAAATAATCTTACGTGTTTTGTTTTTTATTCTTTTGGTAGCTCTTGCCTGTGGAATTTATTATAAAGCTCAAATTGACTTTTCAACCGGTGAACGTATTATTGGGTTTACCGTTTTGGGTGGTGCCTTTATTTATCTCCCCCTATTTTTATACCATCATTGGAAAGGAAAACGCCTTCAAGATTATACAATGAGTGAAGAAAACCTTAAAAAAATGCGAAAAAAACAAGAAGCTACATCTAAATTTAGAAAATAATTACAATTAAATTTATTTTTAAAAAACGCTTTTAAATTCCCATTATTACTTATTTTTTTTTATCAATAATTTTCTAAAAAGATTGATAATCAAATACTTTGATAGATAAAAAGTGTTAAAAAAAGTTTTATTCACAGATTTTAAACGTAACTTTGCCAAAATAATTAATACAAAATATACAATGACTGGTACGGTTAAATTTTTCAATGAAGCTAAAGGATTTGGTTTTATAACAAACGATGACTCTGGAGAAGACGTTTTCGTTCACATTTCAGCACTTAACGGTGAGACCCTAAGAGAAGGGGCAAAAGTAGAGTATGTAGAAGAAGATGGTAAAAAAGGGAAGCAAGCTTCCAGTATTACTGTATTATAATTTATATATTATTACAAAAAGCATAAGCACTTCAGCAATGAGGTGCTTTTTTATTTCCTTTTTTCTCTAAAAAAATCATCTAATAACAATTTGGCCTCCTCAGCCATTATCCCTCCTAAAACAGTTGTCTTAGGATGAAGCGAAAGTGCAGCTTGATGGAAGCCTCTTTTAGAGTCCGAAGCACCATATACCACTCGCTCTAATTGACTCCAAGTTAATGCTCCTGCACACATAATACAAGGTTCTAAGGTGACATAAAGGGAACAGCCCACTAAATATTTTCCATTAAGATAATTTGCTGCTGAAGTAATGGCTTGCATTTCTGCATGTGCTGTTACATCATTTAATTGTTCTGTTAAATTGTGTGCACGTGCAATAATGCGCTGACCAACAACAACAATTGCCCCCACAGGAACTTCATCTGCAAGAGCCGCTTTTCTTGCCTCGGCAAGGGCTAAGCTCATGAAATAATTATCGTCTAGTTCCATGTTCAAAAATACAAATTCCAAAGGCATTTATAGCCCCTATATTTCTGTTACCTTTACATCATGTCAGATTATCAATTTTCATCAGTTTCTTATCCTGAAGAATTGCGACAACTTTCTCAAGTTGAATTGCCTGACTTTGCAACTTGGTTAAGAAAAGAAATAATTCGTGCTTTATCAAAAGGAGAGGGTCATCTTGGATCAAGTTTAGGAACCGTTGAACTGACAGTTGCCTTGCACTATTGCTTTAACACTCCTGATGATATTTTAATTTGGGATGTAGGTCATCAAGCTTATGGGCATAAAATGTTAACTGGACGAAAATCCGCTTTTAAAAAATTACGCCAAAAAGGAGGCATTAGTGGCTTTCCAAATAGAAAAAAAGTCTATTTGATTCATTTGGCACAGGGCATGCTGGAACTTCAATTTCTGCAGCTTTAGGAATGGCATTAAGTTCAAAATTAAAAGGGAATAACAAGCAGCATATTGCCATTATTGGTGATGCATCCATTGCAAATGGTATGGCCTTTGAAGCATTGAATCATTTAGGAACTACTCAGGCAAATGTGTTGGTAATACTAAACGATAATACAATGGGTATTGACCCAAGTGTTGGCGCATTAAAAAACTATTTTGAAACTGCAAAAAAAGAAACATCAAAAGCACCAAACTTTTTCAAAGCCCTTAATCTTGATTATTCAGGACCCATTGATGGACATAACATTCATTTGCTAATCAAAACCTTTGAGTATCAGAAAAAAGTTTCTGGTCCTCGTGTTTTACATATTGTAACAAAAAAAGGGAAAGGTCTTCTTCCTGCAGAAGACCATCAAGTTACGTATCATGCGCCCGGAAAATTTGACCCAATGACCGGAAAACTCAATCCTCTTCAAAGTCATCAAAAAATTAAATTTCAAGAAGTTTTTGGAAATACACTACTCAAATTGGCCAAAAAAAACAAAAAAATTATTGCCATTACACCCGCTATGCCTACCGGAAGTGGACTTGTTAAAATGATGGAGGAGATACCAGAGCGTTGTATTGATGTTGGTATTGCTGAGCAACACGCCGTTACGCTTGCTGCTGGAATGGCTACCCAGGGCATGCTGCCTTTTTGTGTCATTTATTCAACTTTTTTACAACGGGCTTATGATCAAGTAATTCATGATGTAGCCCTACAAAATTTAGGTGTTATTTTTTGTATTGATCGTGCAGGGTTAGTAGGTCACGATGGGTCCACCCACCATGGTGTATTTGATCTTTCTTTTTTGAGGTGTACTACAAACTTACATATTGTGAGCCCCTCAGATGCAGAAGAATTACAAAATCTGATGTTTACCGCTCAACAAGGAATAAAACATCCCTTAGCCATTCGATATCCAAGAGGCTATACCACAAAAACAAAAGAGGTATATGACTTCAAAACAATCCAATGGGG
>Ga0115546_1001977_pt1 | contig 12275 bp, 9 predicted proteins | sample COGITO_mtgs_1004_FD_87186 | JGI IMG/M metagenome (GOLD analysis project Ga0115546, IMG submission 87186) | Pelagic marine microbial communities from North Sea - COGITO_mtgs_100413 | ecosystem: Environmental > Aquatic > Marine > Epipelagic | place: Germany:Helgoland, sampling site Kabeltonne...
CCTCTACATCAGCACCAGAAGCAGAACGGCCAGATCGTCAGCTCGTTTGTCTCAGGCAAGGGGTGACGCTGGCGGTCTCTCATGCATCCGCTAACCCTGCGACTCAGGAGCAGCCATCGCCTGCGCTGGTGTTTTTGCACGGGGGGCTAGGCAACCGCTACAACTGGCGCACCCAGTACGAATTTTCCCAGTCGCAGGGCTGGGAGGCGCTGAATTACGACTTAGCAGGCCATGGCGAATCTTCTAGCTACAGCCGCTATTCTATTGGGCGACATCAGCGGGACTTGACCCGGCTGCTGCGCCGTTTTGACATTACAGCGCCCGTGCTGTGCTGTCATAGCTACGGTGTTCCTATCGGATTGGAATGGGCGCAGCGGCATCAGGCGGCAGGACTCATTTTGGTGGCAGGCGGCACCCATGAACTGGCTCCCTGGTGGGAAATTCCGCTAATGAAGTCTTTAGCGTGGGGCGGACGGCATTTGTTTCACTGGGATTGGCTACAACAGCAAACTAAAACGCTCTCTAGCCGGGTCGATCATAGAACCATTGAGCGCTTTTTAGAGGAGTCTCCGGTGCCTACAGCTGCTGAACCCTATGAAGCGCTGGAAATATTTTGGGGCTACAACTATTTTGAGCGGCGGCGGTTTAAAAAGATTAAGGTGCCGGTGTTGGTGATGAGTGGTGGCGAGGACTCTATGTTCAGCAAAGAGATGGGCGAGGCACTCGCGGCGGTATTTCCCAAGGGGGAGCATCTGCATTTGCCGGATGCGGGACATTTGATGATTGCAGAGTATCCAGTGGTGGTGAATGAGGCGATCGCAGCTTTCATCGCCCGCCTGTAACCGCTTTTGTCCTCTTACTAAATAGATGGTTGCTATTGCATTATTTGAAGAAACCTTAAAGGTAAACAGCTTAATCACCGATTATCTCTGAAATATTAGCTAATAAATGCTTGCAAAATGCATACAAACTCAACAACAGCAGTCCCGTAAATCCCAGGCTACCGAAGACAAGATACATTGCTTGAGGGTTGATTATGGCAATCATGAGACTTAATTCTATGTAGATGGCTTTAGTCGTTTTCTTCAGCCAACCTAAATACTGATTGTCAAGAAGCCGTCAAGATATAACAGCGATGGGTCTTCTCGGGCCAAAACTTTGGCGGTGTCAGGCTGAGATTTAAACCCTATGAATGTGCTATTTATCTATCTAAAACTTATCTTGCCTAGATCTTGACTTTTTTGGGCTATTTTCAATAGGAAGTTTCTGAGTAACGTAATCTATTTCCATTGCAGCTCCCTAGAACCAGCCTCATGAAAATTCTCATTGTCGAAGATGACACCCGGATTGCGGCCCCCTTAGCCAAAGACCTACGCCATCAGAATCACAGCGTTGATACGGCTATAGACGGCATCGAAGGCTGGAACTATTCCCAAGCCGCCGATTACGATCTAATCCTGCTCGATTTGATGTTGCCTAAACTAGACGGCATTAGCCTATGTAAAAAGCTGCGTTCAGCCCAGTGCCAAGCCTGCATTCTGATGCTGACGGCCAGAGACACCACTGACGATAAGGTAATGGGTCTGGATGCGGGCGCGGATGATTATCTGGTGAAACCCTTCAAGCTAGAAGAATTATCGGCCCGCATTCGCGCCCTTCAGCGCCGTAGCCGGGAGCTGACGCCGCAGGTATTGCAGCATGGGGAGTTGCAGCTAGACCCGGCTACTCAGGTCGTGACCTACGGTAAAGAGGCCGTGTTCCTAACGCCAAAGGAGTACTTGCTTTTAGAGTATTTCATGCGTCATCCCGGTCAGGTACTCAGCCGCTCAGCGTTGCTCGATAAGCTTTGGGAGTTCGACCAGGAATCGGGCGAAGGTACTATCAAAACCCATCTAACTAACCTGCGCAGTAAGCTTAAAGTTGCGGGTAGTCCCAAAGGCTTTATCGAGACCGTGTATGGGATGGGCTACCGACTGATCGCTCTAAACGCTGACCCAGAAACTTAACCGTACTCACCATTGCGAGATGTTTTAGCCTCATGTTTCAGCAAATTCGTATTCGCCTATTACTGAATAATCTGCTGGTATTTGCTTTGGTATTGGCAGGCTTTGCGATCGCCGTACGGTTGGTGTTTGTCCGAAACTTGCGAGAACAAGCAACAGAAAACTTAATTGCGGTTGGCCAGGGGATCGTTGGTGAAGCCGAGATAGATGATAACGGACAGCTCAAAGTAGAAGATGAGTTCATGATACAGGAGGTTTTCAGTGCGAATCAGTCTTTTGAGTGGTTTACGCTACAAGGAAATTCTGTTGAAAGGATGGGTGACTTTTTCCCAGAAACCCCGCTTGATATAGAGGAAGTCTCTGCTTTTGAAGAAGAGGGTGAGGAACATATTCACTCTGTTACGTTGCCGATTATCGGAGAAGAAAGTAGAGAGCAGATTGGCTATGTTAGAGTTAGTCAGCTCATGGACGACTATGAAGAGACGTTGCTTCAGCTCGATATTGGCTTGGGCGCGGGTGTTATCGTTGCGACGGTGCTCGCGAGCGGTGGCATATTGTGGCTGAACAAACAGACAATGCAGCCGATTGAAGAGAGCTTTCGGCGACTGAAGCAGTTTACAGCCGATGCTTCTCACGAGCTGCGTAGTCCACTGATGGCAATTTCTAGCAATGCGGAAGTGGCACTGAAGTATTCGGATGGGATGCGACCTGATGACCGCGATGCGATTGTGGCAATGCTGAGTGCCAGCGACCAGATGACGAGCCTGACAGAGGATTTACTGTTATTAGCTAGAACTGATAGAGTCTCAGCGATGAAGTCAGAGCCACTCAATCTATCGAATCTGCTGAAAGGCTTGGTACAGCTTTATCGCTCCCAAGCAGAGAAAAACGATGTTCATTTGACAATGGCGATCGCGCCAGATTTGTCGCTTCAGGGCGATTCGGTGAGTTTGACCAGAGCCTTCACCAATCTGTTACAGAATGCGATCCGCTATACGCCGCAAGGTGGCAAGGTTGAGATTTCGCTAAAGGAATGGGGAAATCGCCTTCAGGTAATGGTGAAAGATACGGGTGTTGGCATTGCGAAGGAGAACTTAGACAAAATATTTGAGCGATTTTGGCGAGCAGACCGAGCGCGGAACTATGACGACGGCGGTTCCGGTTTGGGCCTTTCCATCACGCAGGCCATTATAGATAGTCACAATGGCACGATTGAGGTGACGAGTGATGTGGGGAAAGGGAGCTGCTTTGTGGTTAATCTGCCTGTAAAGGCTGATGCGTAGCCGTGTAATACAGATTTCTAGTGGTCGTGTTACGAGCCGTGAGATGGATCTTTCGTCCAGTTAAGCAACTAGCACTGAATGCCCCGCTATCTCAATCATCTTGCGCGATAAAAGATGAATTCCACAAAAATTATTAGCAGCAGTATTTCGAGATGTCTATTCAAACCGCCAGTAAAACCGCCAGCCTTTTTGCAAGCCTGATGGTTCTCACTAGCCCTTTCTCTGCTAATGCACTTCCGTCTCTTCCTGCTGAGGCTCCTTTGCCTGCGACCCTTCCAGGACTGGTTTCTCGTCGCATTCAGCTAGATTTAGCTAGCCGCCTCAACGTACCTGCCCAAAATATTGTGATTAAGCAGGCCACTCCGCAGACCTGGAACGATGCTTGTTTGGGATTAGCTAGCCCTGATGAAAGCTGCGCGATGGGTATGAAAAAAGGTTGGCAGGTTGAGGTGGAAAGCTCGCAACAGGTCTGGACTTATCGGAGCGATCGCACCGCCACCCGCCTCCGCTTAGAACCCCTGCCCTACAGCACCGATCTCAATCAAACTAGCTTTTCCACCCGCCTCAGCCAAACCTTACTTGAAACCGTCTCAAGGCAGGTTCAACAGCCGGTAGAAAATCTCCAAATCCTACAGGTTCAATCCGCTATTTGGGATAGCTGCCTGGGTATCGCAGTGCCCGATGCAGTTTGCACACCGGCAGCGGTTCCAGGCTTCAAAGTCATTATCAACGATGGAGAAAAAGATAAAGTCGGCAGGCTGCAAATAGACACCTGGCCAGATATCCGAGCATTTGAAAAAGAATGGGTTTATCATCTCAGCGCAGATGCCACCCAAATTGTTCAAAATGCCCTCGCTAGTGACCTTCGAGGACAAGTCACTAGCTGGCTTCATGCCCCAGACAATAACTTTGAGCCGCTTGATAGCACCACTGTTTTTCAAATGGTTGTCAATAGCTACGATGGCATCAGAATCATCACGCTCACCACTGATGGTAACTTAGTTACCACTGTGCCTTCGCTCGATTTGCCAGGCGGTGAAATCGGCTTAGAGACAGCTTCTATTCCGCTTGAAAAAGTGGCTTTGTTCAAGGATCTGTTACAGCAGCAGCGGTTTTCTGACTTCGATCGGATGGACTATGAAAATGAAGATTCGCAGCTCGTCGTTCATGGCAGCGTTACTTACAGAACGCCTAATGCCAGCGTTAGAGAAAGCGCCCGTCAAGAAGACCTACCCGCAGGCTTGCAGGCTATTCTCGAAGGCTGGAATCAGATCTTGTTTTCTAACTAGCGCTAGTTTGTCTTAAATTCTATTTCCGTTCAATCTGAGATTGTTTCTACATCTTTACGTTTTTTCTCTTTATCGTTGTCCGAACGTTATCGGCAGGCTATGGCTATGGCTAGGTTGTCTTTTGTATTACTCACTCTTTTTGCAGCTAAAAGGTCTGCTTTCAATCTTGTGGCCGCTGCTGGCACGATTGCGATCGCAACGTCAGCTTTTTTGCCTGAGCCTGGATTAGCGCAGACAGAACCCTTTCGCGGCGAGGCTAAGCCCATCTCTCCTTTTTGCGAACTTTCTCAGGCGCAGGTTAATCCTTTCGTGAGTGATGTTGATCTAGCGGTATTTTCATCGGCGATTGAAAGGACGATTGAACAAGGTGGTGATCTAAATCAGCTGTGCGATATGAATGGATATCTTCAGCTATTGCCGCTTAACTTTTTTCTGAGTTGGGATCAGGTACAGGCTCAGAGTTTAATTGACCGGCTGATTGCGGCCGGGGCGAATGTGAACGCTCAAGATAGCGATGGGAAGTCACCTTTACACTATGTGGGAGCGTCGGTAGAGAATGCGCGATTGCTCATAGAAAACGGTGCCGAGGTAAATGCTCGTAACCACAGAGGAGACACGCCCCTATTCAATTCAACAGCAGCAGTGACGGCTCTGCTAATTGAGAAAGGGGCAGCGGTTAACACTCGCAATGAAGAACAAGCAACCCCCCTTCACTTTGCTTACACCTCGCCCGACAGTGTTCAAATTGCTGACTTGCTTATTCGCAATGGCGCTGAAGTGAACGCTCAAACAGATCAGGGCTATACGCCTTTGCACTATGCGATCGCCAATCCAAAATTAGTCCAAAGGCTGCTTCAAGCTAGCGCGGATATTACCCTGCAAAACCGCGAAGGTGCCCCCATTCACGCTAGAGAGATCGTGCCTGAATCACTACAGCTGCTAATTGACTCCGGTGCTGATGTGAACTTGCGCAACCCTGAGGGCAAAACGCCGCTGCATCAGCATCGCTTTGATGTGGTCTTGGCAAGGCTATTGCTAGAGAACGGCGCACACATTAATGTGCAAGATAACGAGGGTAAAACGCCTTTGTTTGATGTCAATATTGAAGTGGCAAAACTGTTGGTCGCAGCCGATGCAGATCTATCTATCCAAGATAACGAGGGCAGGACGGCGTTACATGCAGCCGTGTTAGAAGAACAGAGCTTTTTTGGCCCGGAGCTAGTCAGCCTATTTTTGCAAAATGCTGTTGATACTGAAATTAAAGACAATCAAGGCGAAACGGCGCTAGAGATTGCTCAACGGCTCAACAAAACGGAGATCGTTAACCTGTTGGAACAGGGCGTTAGCATGGATGGAAATCCTGATTTGGGAGGGCGCGAGATCTCAAGCACTAATTTGCAACCGCTTCAGGAGTACCTTGCCGCTAAAAACTGGGCGCTGGCCGACCAGGAAACCCGGCAGTTACTTTTGTCTAGCGATCTTGCTTCAGGTGCTAGAACCGTTGCTAATCCACTCGCCTTACTGCGTGAGATTGACCAAGCTTGGCTTACTGCGAGTGATGGCCGCTTTGGCTTTAGCGTGCAGTATAAGCTGTGGCAGGCGGCTGAGGCCGCGCACCCTAATGATGAAACAGCGACAGTGAATGCGTTTCGCGATCGCGTTGGCTGGAAACTCGCAGCCCCTCGTACCGAAAATGACTTTATCAGCAGCGACTGGCTCAATGAGTCTGAGCTGAATTACTCTGAGCAAGCGCCCACTGGCCACCTACCTTGGGCAGGCGTCTCTGATGCGAATGTGCAAGCAATTGCCGCTGGTGCTGCTGCTGGCTGTGGGAGCTGCACAACCGATGCGATGCAGCTACGAAACGAGCGATTTTATAGCTATTTGCCTCAGCTATTTTCTTGGGCACAGATTGCTTTTGATACTCCCGCAACGACGACTCAAACCTGGCGATCGCCTAAGCTTTTACACAACATAAATCTCCCAGCGCTATATCCTCAACGTTATCCCGAGGGCGTTGTTCGCCCAACCCTTCAGGCTATCAGCCCCGATAGCAAAACGCTTGCGGTCGCGAGTGACTATTCCTTTCGTCGATCGAGAGATACGGCGCTGGCACTCTGGAATTTGGAAAGCGGCACCCGCCGAATTACGCTAATTAAGCCAGGGCAGGATATTAACGAAGCTTATGAAGCAACAACGCTCGCCTTTAGCAACAACCAACAGATTTTTGCGGGTCTCTCTAACGGACGCATTCAGGTATGGGAGACCGCTACCGGGAAATCGCTGCGCAGCTGGGTAGCTCACGCAGGCGGGGTGAAAACAGTAGCGCTTAGCAGCGACGGTAAAGTTGTTGTTAGCGGTGGCGATACTACGATTAAAGTGTGGGATGCCAATACCGGCACTTTGCTGCGATCGCTCTCACTTACCGCAGGAGAATCTCAACCCAAGCCGAAATCTATTCAAACTAGCCCAGACAATCAACGCCTAGCCGTTGCTACCGAGCGCACCATCCAACTTTGGAACCTGAGTACTGGCAAACTGCTAAAAGTCATTAGCACCACCGCCCAAAATCAGCCAACATATGGCTCCTCGCTGCCACTTTCCATAGCCTTTAGCCCCGATAGCCAGCGACTCGCTACCCTCGACACCGACAATTCGGTTAAACTCTGGAACGCCAGCAATGGCGCAAGATACATTACGCTTTGGCGGCAACAGCAGTATCCTGTTCAGGCAATAGCCTTTAGTCCCAACGGGCAAACGCTAATGAGCCGCCATACCAATCAATCTGTTTTACTTTGGAATATGCGCACTTTTTTGAACGACCGTACTATTTCCTTAGCTGCCGGGAATGCTCCTATCCCATTCGATACGGCTAATGCGATCGCCACACAGCAGCCCATCATTTTCAGCCCCGATGCTCAAACCTTTGCCGTGCCGCTCACGTCGCCAGCATTTGGCCCGTTTCCTTTTGGGTTAGACTTGCACAGCGCCACAACCGGCACCCGCCAAACTGTTTTACCCGGTGTCCAAAGCGGCAGCTTTAGCGCGGACAATCGCTTTCTTGTTACCCGTGGAGAAATGCTTCAGGTATGGCAACCCGACTAATGACGCCCAACAGCTACGATATCTTGAACATTAGATTAAACTCCAAGGACTCTTTTAAAAAATGAATCAAATGCCACTGAGACACCGTGATCGCTCCAAACTTATCATTGCGCTAATTTGGAGTTTTGCAGGATTTTGTTTTTTCAGCACAGCTGGTATCTGGCTATTAATTCCTTATTTAGCGGTTCAGCCGGATAGATTTGCTGCGAGTGCGATCGCCTTTTCGAGCAGTACAGGGGTAATGATTTTGTGTGGAATGCTTACGGGGCTAGCGAGCCTGCTACTTTGGCACCCTGCGCTGAACAAACTGGGTGCGATCGTGTTAGCAACTTTCATTCCAGTACTTCTTTTTATGGGGATCTTTGTATTTGCAATGAGTGATACTCAGGGCATGAGATTGAATGTCATTCAGGCTGCGAGAAGCGGCAGTTTAGCCAATACCCGAGAACAGTTACTGATTCAAATTCCGTCTTTATCTCTCACACAACAGTTAATTCAGCTAGGAACAAATGTAAATGCCCGAGATCCTGAAGGACGCTCTGCCGTTTATACCGCAAGCTGGGCAGGAATAGATCCAGAAATACTAAAATTATTGCTTCAATCTGGTGCCGAACCTGATGCTGAGGATTTGCGTAATGCGATTTTTGGGGGGCGATTAGATGCTATTCAATTGATGTTTCAAGCAACTTCTGACGATGGCAAAGCCCTGATTGCCGAGCTTGGAGAAGATGCTTTACAAGCAAATACCACTCACACCAGTGCCAGTGAAGCCGACCGTGCGGCAATTAATAAACTGTTGATCGCACGCGGTGCAAAATAAGTTTCCCGACGGCTAGGTATCTAAGTAGCTTTCCATGCTACTACGCTTTAGCCGCAGGCTTTTGAGCGCATTGTGCTGGAGCTGCCGGACTCTTTCTCGGCTGATGTTTAACCGTTTGCCAACGGCAGCTAGGGTGAGTTCGTTGCCATCTGTAAGACCGTAGCGTAAGTCAATGACTTCTCTTTGCTTGGGGGGTAAATGGTCTAGCAGCCTTCGCAAATCGTCATTGAATAGTTTTTGGGTGACGGCTTCCTCTGGTGATGAATGCTCATCTTGCAATAAGTCTCCTAGTTCGGTGTCCTGTTCGTCACCAATGCGCATTTCTAATGAAAGCGGTAGGCGAGACATCATTAGACAGTCTTTAATCTCTTCGACTGGCAAATTGAGCTGTTGTGCGATTTCTCCTGGGGTGGGCGTGCGTCCTAGCGATTGGGAGAGTTCTCTTTGGGTGCGCTTAATTTTGTTGAGCTTTTCGGTGATGTGGATGGGCAAGCGAATAGTGCGGGACTGTTGGGCGATCGCCCTGGTAATGCCCTGACGAATCCACCAGTATCCATAGGTTGAAAATTTATAGCCCTTCAGCGGGTCGAACTTCTCGACTGCTCGCTCTAGACCCATCGAGCCTTCTTGAATAAGATCTAGTAAGTCCAGGTTCCGGTTCTGATACTTTTTCGCTACGGAGACCACCAGCCGCAAATTGGCTTCAATCATTCGCTTTTTAGCCCTCTGCCCTTGATGAAGCACTTTTTGCAGTGCTTCGGGCGCGAGCTGTACCTCAGTGGCCCACTCCTCATCCGTGGCAACATAGCCCAGCTTTTCGCTTAGTAGCTCTTTGGCTTCTAGCAGAGCCATCATTTTTTGCACTTGGTTAGCCAAAGCGATTTCTTCGTCGCCACTCAACAAAGGAATTCGCCCGATCTCCTGTAAGTAGCTCCTCATCGAGTCTGGAGATGCCCCTTTTACCGTTTTGCTTTTGGAACCTTCTTTAGTGGGGCCGTCTTTATCTTCGGAAAAAGAAACTTTCATAGGAGAAAACCTTGATGTAAAGGCAATCGGTCAAACAGCTTACGACATAGGTGACTACATTTCCACATTATCTAACGTTTTTGCTCTATTCAAAACGTGTCTCAAAACTTGCCGAATTCTTGACCTTCTCCTTCTAAATTCAAAATATAAGGAAACAACGCTTTTCCATCAACTGCTTTCCTACTGCGAGGATTTTCCTCGGGAGCTGAGATTATGAATGCACAAACCGCGATCGCTTCCACCGTTCTCAAGCAAAGCGGCCTGAATCATCTACCCATCATGAACCAGGACAACGCTGAGGAGCTGGGAAAAATCAGCCATCTCTGGCTAAATTTAGACACCCACAAAGTAGAAAGCCTCACCTGCAAGGCAGGAATGCTAGGCCGCAAGACTTACACCTTCAAATGGTCGCAAATTGGCACCATCGGCAAAGATAGCCTGATGATAAGCCTGTCTGAAAACCCAGGCGCTGAAACGCACGAAGGCACCACAGAGCTTGTCGGCTACGAGCTGTGGACAGATGCCGGAATTCAGGTAGGCGTGATTGATGACTATTTAATCAATCCGCTCAATGGCGAAATCATTGCCTATTTGTTTGATACTAATGGCTGGCTAGGGACGCTTGATGGTCAGTTTCAACTGCCGCCGACTGCGATCGCCAGCGTTGGATCTAAGCGAGTCATTGCATCTATGGGCGCTGTCCGTGATGCCGAGGAATGGACAGTTGGGCTGACTGAAAACATGAAGCAAGCAAAAGGTCGATTTTCCTCATTGAGCGCCCAGTTTCAAGAGAAAGGCCAGCAGCTCAGCGAGCAGGCAAAGACCCAGCTAACTGAAGTGTCTGGTCAGCTACAGGAAAAAGGCCAGCAGCTTGGCGCAACGGTGCAGGCAAAAGCCTCAGAAGCCCAGACTTTGCTAAATCGCCCTGAGCAGGTAGCCTCTTTACCCGAGTCGGATGTCCCCTCGCCCGATCCTGAGCAAACGGCCACATCAGTCAATGTGCCGCCGCAGTCCTAACGCGGTTTATGATGTTTGCTTGAGGTTAAAGTTCCTAACGCGATTCCTGATGCGCAAGTCCTCAAAGCCAGTAAACACAATCTGGCTTTGAGGACTTTTTTGTTTGCAGATAATTTCTTATTATGGGAACAGTCTCTCGTAAAAAGTGTTCTTTTTTATTTGATAAGAACAACGAATCTAGCTGGCTTAGTAGATATGCCTGAATTAAGGTAACGTTGGCAGACGATCTAAAAAATCTGAAGTAATTTCTTTTTTCGCATGAAACGCAAGCGCCCCTTTGGGTTACTTATTATCGTTGGCTACAAAGTACTGTTTGTAACAGTGCTGGCGACCACCGCTGTCGCCCTCTGGGTTGCCCCCAATAATACGACCGCGCTCACTAACTTTTCTGAAAGCTACCTGTTTGAAGGCAAGCTAGCCATCGTCGAAACGGCCATTATCAAGCTGCTGAAGCAAAATCCTCAATCGCTGCATTACACCAGCCTGGTGATGGGGTTATATGCAGCGGTTACGGGAATCGAAGCGGCGGGCCTGTGGCTGCAAAAGCTGTGGGCAGAAGCCATGACAATGATTTTGGTGGGCCTAGGCGTGGTGCCCGAAATATACGAGCTGAGTAAAGGATTCACGTTGCTTAAGTTCAGTATCTTCGTGATTAATCTGGCTGTCTTTGCTTATTTGATGAAATTCTTTCGCCATCAGCTCAAAGCGCACCGCCAACATCGCCGTAAGTAGGGTTGTTACAAGGCCCAAAAACTAATTTGAAAAAAGTCTCTTCTTCTTGCCGAGTTCCTGACAATCTCTCCCTAATATACAAATATAGAGAAACAAAGAGAGCCGCAAAGAGACATCACACACACCGCCTCATGCAAGCCTCTAAGCCTCATGTAGACAACCTGGATGCACTGCGCTGACTTCTTTTCTCTCAAACACTTTTTCACCTCTGTTTTGGTAACTGACATGAAACGTATTGCCTTCTCCCTCGCTTCCATCGCTTTGCTTTCCGCAGTCGTCGCGCCTATGGCTCAAGCCGCTCCCACCCCTGGCGACCATCTAAATCCCTATCACGCGGGTGTATTCCCTAGAATCCTGACACCTGCTCAAACGGTTTCCCCTGACGTAGAGCCTTCTGCTCAGCCCACAGTGCCTGCAATTGAGCAAGCTCGAATGAACCGTCTAGATAGAACAGGCAACATCAATGGTTCGCTGAGCGCATATCAACAGCAGCCTGCTAACGATTTAGATCCGCACAACATCGCATCGGTTTCTCCTTTGCAACAAATGCGTCTAGATCGTCTAAATAGCAGCAACTAGCCGCAGCGCTAGCGCCTAGAGTTCTGACAAGCGCTCTTAGCCTCTCTATCAGTACCCTATCAATGACACCAGCGTGCTATTTGTGCGCTGGTGTTGTTTGTTTTAGGAAGCAGTGGACTACAGGCAGAAAATATCTGCGCTCTAATTTTAATCAAACTGTAACGACTATGAAACTCATTAATATTGGATTTGGGAATACCGTTGTATCTGATCGGATTATTTCTATTCTCAGTCCTGAGTCTGCACCGATAAAACGGGTTATTTCGGAGGCTCGTGATCGCACCCAGTTAGTAGATGCCACCTACGGTCGGCGGACGCGAGCCGTCATCATCACAGATTCAGGACACGTTGTATTGTCTGCGATTCAGCCAGAAACCATTGCCCAGCGATTTACACCAAAGAAAGAAAGCGATGCAAAAAG
>Ga0115546_1001978_pt1 | contig 12271 bp, 9 predicted proteins | sample COGITO_mtgs_1004_FD_87186 | JGI IMG/M metagenome (GOLD analysis project Ga0115546, IMG submission 87186) | Pelagic marine microbial communities from North Sea - COGITO_mtgs_100413 | ecosystem: Environmental > Aquatic > Marine > Epipelagic | place: Germany:Helgoland, sampling site Kabeltonne...
AAACAAGATGCCTATCCCACAAAAGAGCAAAAATATCTTAGTAAATGAAAGTTTCGGCACTCATCAACCAATACTAATCTCGGTCATCTGAAACCTCAGCATCTGAGAAAAGTCAAAATGCCAAGAACTCCCAGCGAATACGTTGTCCATATCGCCTTCGATGGTGGCCACAAAGAAGAAGTTCGCTTCACCACCATCCAAGAATTTCAAAAGTGGTACAGCGACAAGCTCATGCCCAAAGCCACCTCCGAAGAATTTATCAACGTCCCCATCCCAAAGATCAACCCCGGCGAATACATGGTCATTCGCCCCTCTCGCGTTGCCGCTATCCGAGTAGAACCCGTATTCAGCTCCAGCGTCGAACGCTATTAACGCGGCTCAATCTTCAGCTAAAAGGCCCTGACTACCAACTAATAGTCAGGGCCTTTTTTATCAAATAGTCGTTAGTAGCGGAATCTCTCAGGTAGCGATCGCCAGACTCACTTCCAAAACCTACCCTCTCAGTACCTCAAAAGTTGAACACAGACGAGGGCCTCTCAACGCCAACGAGGGATCATCAAGGGTATAGAATTTGTAAGGTAGCTTTAGATTTTCCCCTTGCAACTCTCTTCAAAAATTGCGATCGCGCTCAGTAGCGTAATCACCCTCTCCCTACCTAGCGCCCGTGCGTTCGAGCCGCTTCCCCTCACCCGACTCGTCTGCCGCGAAGCCAAGCAAGCCGCAGCACTCATCGAGCTAGATAGCCAGCTACTGAGCGAATCACTCGCCACCGAAGATCGAGAATCGCTGCTAGCAGCCATCGATAACAGCCTCGCCTACCTAGAAACGCCCGCCTCAATCACCGCCTACCAAAACTACTCAGTCTCCGGCGTTACCCACGAGCGGGTTCAACGTAGCCTCGTTCGCTTTCGCACGCTGCTCTTAGAAAGCGAGTCCGCAGTAGATCTGCAAACTGCGATCGCCCAAGATTTCACTTTCTACCAATCCATTGGCCAAGACGAAGCAGGCACCGTTGCCTTCACCGGCTACTTCGAACCCACCTACGCCGCTAGCCTCACCCAAACCAGCGGATACCAATACCCCCTATACAAAAGCCCCCCCAATTTGGAAACCTGGGCAAAACCCAACCCTACTCGGCTAGCCCTAGAAGGAGCCGATGGCTTACAAGGTGATCAAGGCCCACTCAAGGGGCTAGAACTGGTCTGGCTCAGCAGCCGTTTAGAAGCCTTCCTTACGCAAGTTCAAGGCTCTGCCAGACTGCAGCTTACAGACGGTAGCACCCTATCCGTTGGCTACGATGGCCGCACCGACTATCCTTACACCAGTATGGGCCGCGCCCTCATCGACGACGGTATCATCCCAGAAGACAAGCTTTCTTTACCTGTTCTTATCGAATACTTCGAACAAAATCCCGAAGCGCTAAACCGCTACCTTCCCCGCAACGATCGCTTCATCTTCTTCCGCGAAACCGATGGTGCACCCGCTACAGGCAGCCTCGGATTTCCAGTCACAGCAGGCAGATCCATCGCCACGGACAAATCCGTCATGCCGCCTGGGGCCTTAGCCCTTATCAGCTTGAACCTTCCTCAAATCAACTCAGCGGGCGAAATTGAAACGCGGCCAACCAGCCGCCTTGTTTTAGATCAAGACACAGGGGGAGCCATCAAAGGCGCAGGCCGCGTAGATATTTTTATCGGCACCGGAACAGACGCCGGAAAAGTAGCCGGGCTGATTAATCAAACCGGTACGCTCTACTATCTCCTACTGAAAGAATAGCTACGTACGCTCAACTAAAAAATTTGCCCGCGCCAACGTTTTCACGGACAAATTATCAGCATCTCTTGCTTAAGTACGTAACTGTACATACAAGTCGGAGTAACTTCATGTAAGATTTATATCAATAAATAAGTGATGGCTTGTCCGCAAGAAGCTTTCCTGCGCTGCGCTCTTTTACTTATTTACAGCCAACGTCACTATCTATACAAGGAAAAATCTAGCTGTGCCAAAGCCTTGCAGCAAGCCACTCACGCAAAATCCATATGAGACCTACAGAGACCCAATAACTGGGCAATGGACGGTAAAGTATCCAGCGCAGGTACAGCCCAATGCGCAAACAGCGCTGTCCTCTGAGAGCACTGACGCAGAGGAACTGCCTAAACGCAGAAATAAGCTGAGACCGTGGAAAAAGTCGTCAGAGACTAAAGTGGCTTAGCGCTAAGAAAACAGTAGCCACACCCCACTCAGCGCCACAGCCGCACCACAAGCTGACCGCCAGCTCACCCGATCGCCAAGTACTCTCACCATAGGCAGCACAAACAGCGGACTCGTTGCTAGCAGCGACTGAGCCACACCGGTAGCCGTATACTTCAAGGCCACCTGCTGAAGCCAAATGCCCAAGTAGGTAGCAAAAAAAGCCGTTGCAGCGACAGCCATCAGCAGTCTAGGGGTCTTTAACGCTAGCCAGCTCTTCTGCCAGCGAGCCTGCCATCGTTTAGAAGGCGCCTTCAGCCTCTGCGCATCTGCCAAACTGTCCTCATAATCACCTAGCTGTTGAGGGCGAAATACAATAGATGCCCCCATAAAAGCCAGACCTGCTAGCAGCCTGATCAGCGTACTCAACAGCGGATCTACGGTTGTATCAGCCAGCGCCGCTCTAGAAAGCACAGCACCAGACGACTGACAGATCACAGCTAGCAGCGCAATCCACAAGCCAGACCCCCAAGTGGCCGCCTTCGTGCCAGGAACACGCTCACTAATCACCCAGGCAATACCCACTAAAGTCAGGCCGATGCCTATCACCGACGTTTTAGACAGTTGCTCCGCTAAAAATATCCAGGCCAGTACCGCTGATACCGGCGGTGCAAGCGTCTCTAACAACAGCGCTCGCCTAGCGCCTAAGAGATTAATAGCTGAAAAATAGGCCGTATCGCCCAAACCAATTCCAACCGCGCCGCTAATGAGCAAATAAGCAGTAGATAGAGCTGGAAGCGCTAGGATACTAGGGTTCTCTATGTCGCTCTTAACAAAAAACAGCGCCTGAATGCCAAACGTCGCGCCCAGGAACAGCAGCGCAAACAAACCTTTCGCTAAATTTAGAACAACCGGCGAGAGCTGCCGCCCCATCCGCCCGAACATCAGCGTTGCCGCTGCCCACAAAAAAGCCGCGCTCAGCGCCGCAATCTCACCCGTCAACCCACCGTCTTCCAATGTCACCCTCGTTCTCTATCCATTAGTGGGCGATCGCTAGACCACTCAGCCGCTCTATTATCTATTATCTCTTCTATCGCAGCATCCTCTTACCCTTTCGATCCGCCCAGTTAGCCTTGTCTAACGAAAGTAGCCTCTTTGAGCCAGCAAAGCCTTATGTCTGTCAACACACTTACCCCTACAGAACAAGGCGCGATCGCACAGGCTTCGCAAGAGCACTATTCAACCGATCTATCCGCAGAGCTAGCGGCGCGAATGCGATCGCCCCTTCAACTCGGCCACCTCACCCTCAATAGCCGAGTCCTCCAGTCACCGCTCTCCGGCGTCACCGACAAAGTGTTCCGCCGCCTCGTCCGCCGCTATGCGCCTCAGTCCATGCTCTACACCGAAATGGTTAGCGCCGCAGAGCTGCACCATCTCAAAAAGCTTCCCGAAGTCATGGACATCGATCCTGACGAACAGCCCATCAGCATTCAGCTATTCGATCGCCGCCCCGAGTTTCTCGCCGCCGCCGCTCGCAAAGCCGTAGACCAGGGCGCAGACACTGTCGATATCAACATGGGCTGTCCCGTCAACAAAATCACCAAGAATGGCGGCGGTTCCTCACTTCTGCGCGATCCAAAAACAGCGATCGCCATCGTCGAAGCCGTCTGTCAGGCCGTCTCAGTTCCGGTCACCGTCAAAACGCGTATAGGCTGGTCAGATGACGACATAAACGCAGTAGCGTTTGCTCAGCAAATGGAAGCTGCAGGTGCAAAAATGCTAACCCTCCATGGCCGCACCCGCGCCCAGGGCTACAACGGCACCGCTCGCTGGGATCAAATCGCTAAAGTCAAAGCCGCTCTAACCATTCCGGTCATCGCCAACGGTGACATTTTTTCTGTAGACAGTGCGCTCCGCTGCCTGCAAGAAACGCAAGCAGACGGCGTAATGTGCTCGCGTGGCACCCTGGGCTATCCCTTTTTAGTCGGCGAAATTGATTACTTTCTGAGAACCGGCGATCGCAGACCCGCACCAACGGCCATTCAACGGCTCCAATGCGCTAGAGAGCATCTAATGATGCTCTGGGACTATAAAGGACTGCGAGGCATTCGTCAGGCCAGAAAGCACATGAGTTGGTACGCCAAAGATTTTGAAAACGCGGCTGATTTACGCGATCGCCTCTGTCAAATAGAAACCGTAGAGCAAGGATGCGAACTAATAGACAGCGCCATCAGTCGTTTAAAACATGCAGCCATAGCACCATCCGCCCCTGATATAGCTTATTGAGAATAGAGGGGCGGTTTTACGCCAACTCCCCCCGACCCGCTAGCATGTTATAACCTTCTCTATAAGGGTAGTCGTCTAAATCACATCGCTTACCCAGACACCTCACTCTAGATCCTCATCGACATTAGACCTATGTCCTACGCCAGTTATGCCTCACCCCGTGCCGACATTGGTGAACTGCGCCGACTCAGAAGCTTACTGCCCCCTGAGCTACAAAGCTGGGTAACCGTAGAGCCTGCTACCGACGTAGGCCCACCGCTTATCACCTGCGAAGAGCTAGGCCGCGATCAAGTAGAAGTTCAAATCGACTTAGCCAAGTGGGAAGAACTCGCCATCGATCAGCGCAACCTATTGTTCTGGCACGAGGTTGCTCGCGTCCAGAGCGATACCATTCCTCGCGACGGTTGGGAGATGGCAGCACTGGCCATTGGTTTAGGCGGCGCAGTCGGAGAACTTTGGGTTCAAGATGGCCTTCTTCTTCTTCTCGCGTTGGGTCTTTGCAGCGTTTCTGGCTGGAGACTCTACAAGCGCAATAATGGTCAAAGAACATTAGAAGAAGCCATTTCCGCGGACGAAAAAGCAATCTCAATTGCCACTCGTTTTGGCTATACATTGCCAAACGCCTACAAGAGTTTGGGCAGCGCCCTTAAAACGTTGATTGAGCAAACGCCTAAGAAAAAACAGCGCGATCGCTTCATCCGCCGACTAGAAGCCCTTAAGAAAAGTGCCAACAAAGCAAAGCAACAGATGCAAGCTAGCCCAGCTCCGCGTCCATCTTACTAAGCGTGCTTAACTAAGACGTTTACAACCCTTCACTTAATCCCTTCATGCGCTCATTCGCATGGAGGGATTTTTTTCGTTCCTATTCCTTATCATTTAGAAGCAAGCCAAGCTTCTCAGCCAAAGAGACGGTCGTAGACACTTGTAAATCTGCGGCTTCTAATTCAATCCAGCGGAAGTCTGTGCCAATCTCAGCTAGAGTTGCTTGCCACTCCGCAATCCTATCAGTTGCCTCCACAGCCGCAATCAGAGATAAATTCTGTCGCTTCCGGTAGACGCTTACCGACTTGAGCATCAAAGCAAAAGGCCCCGGCTCAAATCTAGGGTTGAGTTGCCGATCGTACTCAAACTTACTTAGCATCAGTTGAAAAGAATAAACCTGAGCCGAATTCAACCCAGGGGCATCCGGTATAGACTTCGCCCGAAAAGTTGACACCATCTCAGCAAACGGGATATCTATCGACAGCCAAACATCGCGTTCCGTATCAAAGCCGTAGACGTAGGCCGGGCTGTCCCAGCCGTCGCTATTACGCAAAATAAACTTATACCGCTGCCCATCGCCTTTCAACCGCAGCCGCAGCCCCTCCCAACCCGAAAAATTGAAGGGAGGCTCAAAATTCTTCGTTCGTACAGAAGCAAATCCGCCCGAGTTCTCAACCGAGACATCGCCCGCAAAGATGGCCCGCCCCTGAGCATCTAATGACAGCCCGCTCTGGCTCACCCCGCCCATAACCACATCATCTAGCGTTCCCCAAGCAGTCAACGCTTCGTTGGATTCACCAAAGTCAAATACCGAGCGCTCAGCTGTAAGATCCGAGCTTTCGCTCAAGACGCTGCCATAGCTTTTTAATAAAGTAGCCAGCGTGGAAGTTCCTAGCACAATTATCGTTTCCGCAGAGGCCGCTACATCAGCTAGCTCCTCCAACGAAACCGCTCCGTCAGCAACCTCACAAAAAACGATATGAACAGGCTGATCTAGCTGTGCTTGTAGCTGTTTTCTAAACAAATCTTGCCACGATTCGGAACGGTAAATCGCAGACGCAGCGGAGTCCTGAATAGCTGAAATCAAAACAACTATCTTTCTCTCTAACACGCCCATATCTACACCTGTAAATGTGGTTTGTTGGCCCATCAGTTGCTGTAGCCAACGAAAGCTACCCATAAAAGGCACTTCGCCAAAATAATTAAGCGTTTCAAAAAATCTGTTTACATCCCACGAACGCTTGTTAGAAACAGACATCAAAACCTCTTATTTGTTCAGATCTCGATCAAAGCAGCTCAAAAATAGTTTAAGAGATAAGTACGTTGTTTATATATTCTTCTCGCTCTTTCGGGCATTAATAGACCTAGAGCAAAGCACTAAAAAATATTCCTAACCCAATTACTTTGAGACTAGCTGCCAGCATCTGCTGATTTGCATCAACCTCTTTTAAGACAGCAGTTTAAGCATTACATAAAGCAAACTCAAGAGCGTTATCTCATCCGTAATTATACGCGTATTCATTAATCAGGAAATCTTTATTTTGCACTATCTATAAAAACGTTGGTGCAGAACTCTCTACTCTCTAAAGATTAGCTGAATCCCGCAAACATACTGAGTGATGCAAGAAATTAGACGGTTAGTGTTTATACACAGAGATCAGAGAGTTTCATCAGTAGTTCTCATATCTTTCTTTGACAGTCACACAGCCTATTACACCTACTGAAAAAACAAGAACGCCTAGTCTTAAAGAGCCATCATCCATGCGAGTTCTTCTCTACGCCTACAACTACTACCCCGAGCCTATCGGCATTGCGCCATTAATGACAGAACTAGCAGAGGGGCTAGTAGAAAAAGGGCATCAGGTTCGAGTAGTCACAGCCATGCCCAACTACCCAGAGCGTAAGATTTATCCTGGGTACAGAGGCCAACTTTACAAACGAGAAGTCCGCAATGGCGTAGAGATCGACCGCTGCTTCGTTGCAGTTAAGCCCAAACCTGGACTCATTGGGCGGGCCATGCTCGAAGGCAGCTTCATCGGGCTAAGTTTAGTCAAAGCTATCAGCGGTTGGAAGCCAGACATCATTCTATCCACGAGTCCATCACTGCCCGCCTGCATACCCGTTGCGATCGCTAAAAAAGTCTTCCGCTGTCCGGTCGTTCTTAGCCTGCAAGATATCCTACCAGAAGCCGCCATTCAAACCGGTCTGCTGAGTAACGCACTAGCGATTAAAGTATTCGAGCTTCTCGAACAGTTTGCCTACGCCAGTGCAACGAAAATTAGCGTCATCACGCCTAGCTTCGCTAAAAACCTGAAGGCTAAAGGTGTCGCAGACAAAAAGATGATTTGCATATCCAACTGGGTAGACGTGAATTTTATTACGCCCAGGCCAATGGAGAACAATGCTTTTCGATACCAGCACAAGCTAAAAGACAAATTTGTCGTTTTGTATTCCGGCAACATCGCGCGCACGCAGGGCGTTCGAACCATCATCCACGCGGCCGAGCGGCTAAAAAATAATTCCGATATCCAGTTCGTTGTTGTCGGCGAGCCCAGCCAGCTCGCCGAGCTAGAAGCCCTGAGCAACAAGCTCAAAATAGACAACGTAACGCTACTTCCCTTTGTAAATCGAGCAGATCTTCCTGAGATGCTAGCAGCGGCCAACGTATCGTTGATTATGCAGAAGCGGCAGGTGGTGGGCTTTAACATGCCTTCTAAAACGCAGGTCATTATGGCGAGCGGACGAGCGATTATTGCTTCTGTCCCCCCAGACGGTGCTACTGCCGAAGCCGTTAAGCAAAGCAATAGCGGCCTCGTAGTGAAACCAGAGTGCCCTACTGAGCTTGCTAGGGCCATTCAAAAACTGTACAACAGCCCCAAAATCGCTAAGGCTATGGGAGATAGCGGACGACGGTTTGCCGTCCAGCACTACTCCTTTAAGCAGGCGATCGCAACCTATGAAAACTTGCTAGCGGCTGTTCTAAGGGGAGAGGGTTCTCGCACGCTAATACCAACCCAGCCGGTCATGGTCTTAGCACCGGACTTGCACACAGCAGAAAGACAAGAAATTCGCGAAAGAACGCTCACCTAAAGAAAACGTACAGGCAAATAGAACACTACAAAAATCTTAGTTTTAGCTTGACGCTAGATCTAGGATTTTTATTTGCCACTGGTTTATTCGCCACTGGTTTGTCCACCACTGGTTTGTCCACCACTGAGCTGATCGAGCAACTCACCCAACCGGCTTTGAGACTGGCCATAAGCAGCCCAGTCTCCTTTCTGTAGAGCTTGTTCACCCTGCTCGTAAGCCTCGATGGCAGATTGAATAATATCTACGGGTACACCAGCCGTTTTGCTTGCTGCCGAACCTGTCGAACTTGAAGACTGTGAGGCTAGCTGGCTAGTCTTAGGAAGACTCCCAAATACGGCTTCTAGCGCTTCGGGAAGGGTTTGGCGCATCACAATCGTGTCTTGAAAGGCAACAATCACTCGCTTTAGCTCAGGCAACGCACCTTGATCAGCCTGAAGGTAGACCGGCTCAAAGTACAGCAGCGACTGATCGACAGGTATAACCAGCAGATTACCTCGAATAACGCTAGAGCCTTGCTGATCCCAAAGGGTAAGCTGCTGAGAGATGTCGGTATTCTGGTCAATCCGGCCTTCTATTTGTTGAGGGCCATAGATGATGCCTTGCTTAGGGAACTCGTACAGCACTAGTTCGCCATAGCGATCGCCATCGCACCGAGCGGCCATCCAAGCCACCATGTTTCCTTTTTTAGCAGGCGTAAAAGGCAGAATTTGCAGAAACTCCTCGCCTTCTGCGTTAGGTAGTTTCATAATGACGTAGTAGGGATCCATTTGTTCTGTTGCGCCGCTGCCCCCAATCTGACGCGGAAACTGCCAAAGGTCTTCGCGGTTATAGAATACTTCGGTATTCTCCATATGGTAAGCGCGATAGATCTGCGACTGAATTTGAAACAGATTTAGCGGATAGCGAAAGTGCCCGCGCAGATCTTCAGAGGCCAACTCAAGCGGCGTAAACAGCTCAGGAAAGATCTTTTGGTAGGTCGATAGAATCGGGTCGGTGCTATCAATCGGATAAATTGTTAGCGAGCCGTCGTAAGCATCTATAACAACTTTAGCAGCGTCACGGATGTAGTTAGTACCGTTACCTGCAATATCAGCAAGCTGCGTTTCGCTAGAGAGTAAGACGCTCGCGTCGGGAGAAGAGGCAAGCGGTTCTGAATAGGGATAGCGATCGCTCGTCGTATACCCATCTAGGATCCATTTAAGCCTCCCGTCTACTAATGACAAATAGGGGTCGCTATCGAGCTGCAAGAAAGGCACAATTTGCTGAGCTCTAGCCACGATATTTCGGTGATAGTGAATTTTAGTATCGCCCGTAAAGTAGTTCGAGATTAAGGGTTTAGCCGAGCCAACTTCGAAAGCATAGGCCAGACGGCGACCCAAAGAGCCAATGGCTACGCCGCCCGCTCCGTCGTACTCGTTAGTAGCATTATCGTTGCCCTGCGGATAGTCAAACTCATCGGTACTGGCCCCAGTGTAAACATAGTGGTTGGTCTCTTCGCCGTAGTAAATTCTCGGTTGAGAAATCTCAATATCCGTAGAGGTCACTGGCGGAATATTCTCAATAAAGAAGTCGGGCAAACCTTCTACCGTCACCTGGTTAACCGGACTCATCGCAACGCCATAACCATGCGTATATTTCAGGCTTTTGTTCACCCAATTTTGAGCGGCTTCGGGGACGTTGCTGTAGTCCAGTTCGCGAGCAGCAAGCATCACCTGCCGATAGTCTCCATCTAGCGTATATCGATCGATATCTACATCGTGAAAACGATAGTACAGACGCAAGCTCTGCAGCTCTTGGTAGGTACTGAGCAAGGTTTGATAGTCCCAAAGGCGCAGGTTGTCTAACGTGGCTGTATTTTGCGTTAGCGCTGCGGTGTCTAAACTATCGGTGACCGCAAACTCTTCGCGCTGCACGTTGGTTAGCCCATAAGCTTGCCGCGTAAACTTTAAGTTATGGTCGATAAAGGGCGTTTCTTTATCTAGCTCGTTAGGCTCTACCACAACGCTTTGCTGAATCCAGGGATATAGTCCGCTGATGGCGAGTAAAACCAAAAAATACAGAGAGATGCTGGTAATCGGTAGCGAAAATCCCTGACGCCAGAGCGAGACAATAAATAGCCCAGCGACAACCAGCGTTATAACGCCCATGATGCTAAAAGCATGGAGTCTGGCATTGGCATCGGTATAGCCCGCTCCAAACACAACGCCCGCTGGAGAATAGAGCAAATCGTAGCGAGCCAGCCAGTAGCCCCAAGCGGAGACTAGCGCGATCGCACTCAATAGCATGCACAAATGCGTCTTTACCGGCCCGGTCAAAAAATACTTCCACCCGCGCTCTAGCCGAATCTCACCTCGCAGCGCATAGATAATCAGCGACAGCATCAAGGCCCAAATCAGCAGCTCTAAACTTTCTTGCTGCAACCCTTGATAGACCGGCATCCGAAAAATGTAAAACCCGACGTCCCGCCCGTAGATCGGATCGGCAATATCGAACGCCGTTGGATTGAGGAACTTAAGCAGAGGCTCCCAAGCCCTCGCCCCTCGCTGCGCCGCGCCCAGCGCTAGCAGCACAATCAAACTTACGCCGCCGTAGATAGTGATACTGGGAATCAGCGGCGTCCAATCGCTGTTATTAGGCGCATAAAAAGGGCGATCGCGCGTTAAATACAGCGCCAGCCAATAGTTAGCGAATAGGACTAGGCCATAGGCAGCGAAGGCCAAAAGTGCGCATAGAATACTCCAACCCAAGCGCACTTTAAAAACATTCTCGAAGCCTACCGAACTAAACCACCAGTACTCTGTAAGCCAGTGCACGAGCGTAGTAGAACAAGCAATAATGAGGATGACAATCCCGAGCAGCCACCACCAGCGATTGAGCCGAATGGGTATCTTATCGCTGGGCATAACGTTGATAGGACGGTTTGAGCGAGGGGAGGTCACAGCGTTACAGTTTGAGCGCACAACATAGCGATCATGAAGCCTGCCACCGTAAAAAAACAGAAACCGCAGTAAATGTTTAAAAGTCAGTAAATATTGACCCGCTAGTATTGGCTAATTTACGCTGAGCTGTTCCTACCAATCGAGTCGTTATTTTGGATCCCACAGACATCAACCCCAATCAGTCTATATCTGTACCTCAGCCAGTTCGCACCCAGCAAATCGATGAACTGACCGTACTGATTTATGAGTCGCCCGAAGCAGTAGCGGCAGCGGCAAGTGCGATCGCGATTCAAACCCTACAAGCCGCCGTTAAAAAGAAGGGAGAGGCAGCCGCAATCTTTGCAACCGGGCGATCGCAAATTCAGTTTCTTAACCAGCTCACCCACCCCAACAATCCACTAGACTGGTCTAAAATCATAGGCTTCCACCTAGACGAATATTTAGGCATTGCCGCGAGTCATCCAGCTAGTTTTCGTCATTATCTAAAGATCCACCTCACTAGCAAGGTAAAGCTAAAGGAATGGCACAGCCTAGAAGGAGACGGACTGCTACCGCTAGACATCTGCCGAGACTACGAAAAGAAGCTGCGCCAAAGCCCTATCGACCTGTGCTGCTTAGGCATCGGCAACAACGGTCATCTGGCCTTTAACGATCCAGCCGTTGCCAGCTTCAACGATCCAGATGGGGTGAAGATTGTTCGACTAGACGAGCAAAACCGCCAGCAGCAGGCAGAGTCTAACGCCTTCGCAGACCTAGAGGCGGTGCCTCGGTACGCTTTTACGCTCACCCTTGCCACCATCCGCACCGCACTTCAGAGCCTTTGCATTGCATTCGGTGAGAACAAATCTACAGTCATCAGCCAAATGCTCACCCAATCGGTGAATACCAACTGTCCAGCCTCGATTCTAAGACAAGTTCCTCAAGCAAAGCTGTTGCTCGACTGCGCAGCAGCAAGCCAGGTTATACAGAAAACCAAGCGCTAAAAGCCTTAACTATCTTTTCTA
>Ga0115546_1001988_pt1 | contig 12221 bp, 8 predicted proteins | sample COGITO_mtgs_1004_FD_87186 | JGI IMG/M metagenome (GOLD analysis project Ga0115546, IMG submission 87186) | Pelagic marine microbial communities from North Sea - COGITO_mtgs_100413 | ecosystem: Environmental > Aquatic > Marine > Epipelagic | place: Germany:Helgoland, sampling site Kabeltonne...
AATGGAGCGGTAGTTCAGTTGGTTAGAATACCGGCCTGTCACGCCGGGGGTCGCGGGTTCGAGTCCCGTCCGCTCCGCCATTTTTATGTGCATAGATACAGCAGATTTATACTGCAGTATCTTAGTTTTAGATTGAAAATCTAAAGTGTTTTAAAAATATGCCACATCCAGTCTCTAAGTTTCCCCACCTTAATTTTATATTTTATATTTTTTCAATCTAATTAATAAGATTTTCAAGAAGAGTCTCATACGCTATTATAAATTGATAAGCAGCCCTGATTAAATAGCTGGGGTATTGTGCAAATGAAAATATAAATAGGAATTTTTATGATGCTTTTGAGTAAATTAGCTATTGTGTGCATAGCAGGTCTTACACTCAGTGGTCTTGCAAATGCTGCCTCTGATCTTCCCCAAAAACAACAAGACAGTATCGCTCAAGCCCTAACTGATAATTTTCCCCAAATTAAAGTAAGTAATGTGCATCAATCAGTATTTCCTGGCGTGTTCGAGCTAGTGTTGGATAACGGTGAAACCGTTTTTATGAATGAAGCCGGTGATCATCTACTGGTCAATGCTAAATTGCTTAAAGTAGAGGGTCCAGGGCAGATCGTGGATGTTTTAGAGAAGCGAAAATCATCTGGTCGTAGTGAATTAATAGCAGCTTTAGACACATCGAAAGCCATAGTCTTTAAGGGTAAGGGTGAAAACACGATACCTGTTTACATTTTTACTGATGTGGATTGTGGCTATTGCCGCAAATTACATGATGAAGTGCCCGCATTGCAAAAAGCAGGTATAGATGTACATTATTTTGCATGGCCTCGAGCAGGGGTAAAATCGCCTACTGGCGAGAAAATGCACCAGGTATGGTGTGCGGATGATCAGCAATCAGCCATGACGGCCGCTAAGTCTGGTGGTTCTTTGCCAAAGGCCGACCCAAATTGCGAATCACCTCTTGCTGAGCAATTACAGCAAGGTTTGAAGCTTGGTGTGGCTGGTACACCTGCTATTTTCACAGCGACTGGCCAACAAATCGGAGGCTATGCTACAGCCGCAGATTTAATCCCGCTGATCAAACCGGCTAATAGTGATACAGCTGCACAATAGTGTTTCTAAACTTTTAAACGATTAACCGCCAGCGAATCGATGCACAAAAAACGTGCTCTTGGCGGAGCTGAGCTCTTTACCATCTTTCGTCAATACTCTGACTTGCACACTGTGTTCACCACGATATAACATTGGTAAATTTTTAGAGTCTGGCGCAATTGTTTTTCCGTCCACACTTACTTCCACTTTAGAGCGTGGTGAAATGTCAGGACTGATATTGTAACTGAGGGGGATGGCGTCTGCTTGCGCATTACGATAATTGGCTTGTTGTGACGGCGAGCTAATAGACACAGTGTAATCTACAGGTTTTGATTGAGTATTGTCTGGTTGAGTATTGACTCGCGAAGGTTTTATTGCAGGAATAGTAGTAATGGGGGCGAGTTCCATCTTTTCTTGGGGAATATCTTTATTAGGTTGGTCAGTATAAACAAAAGAGCCATCAGGTTGTTGCTGTTTATAAACAGCGTCTGCACTAAATAGCGTTGTGGATAAGCTTAGGCTTATGACGAATACCGTTAGAGTTTTTAAAGGAGCATTATTCAGCGTTAATTTCATACTGTACCTTGTGTCTACAAATAGAGTTTAGGGGTCTACGGCCAAGGAAGCAAAAACTTGTCTTTTGCCGGTATAGGCTCGTCGACCGTGCATTACCATGTGATTATCGAGTATAGCGACATCACCCACTTCCCAGCGGATATCTTGAGTGTGTTTTTGGCATACATCTTGTAGTGCTTTAATATCATGTTCGTCAATGCTTTGTCCATGCCCGTAAAAAACAGACAAAACGCCTGAATTTAAATCATTATTCCAGCTGGTATAGGCGGCGAGTAGCTGATTAAAAAATACTTTCTGTTGATTTTTTGCGCGTCTAATACCTGGTAAAACTGGTGAGATAATTTCCAATACCCGATTATGCCACTGCCATCTGTAGCCTAATTGAGTGAGTTTTTCTTGTGCTGCTGTTTGTAATGCTGGTAGATCTAAGGCTTGATTTAATTCTAACAAATGAGGCCAACTACGACCCTGGGCGCTGGTTTGATCTGATTCAAAAGCAAATTTTTGTCGGTAGTAAAAACCTTGCTCTTCACATTGATGTATAAAGCGCGGTCGGTGTTGCAATAAGTCTTGATAGACAAGATCGGAGCGACACACAGGTGTTGCACCACCGGCCTCGGCCTTAAGGGCACATGAGAAAAACAGCCAATCTGGAAAAAAGGTGGTTTGCGCCATTTCATGATGTAGCACAATATCCAGGTGAGCTGGAGCTTCATTAGCAGTAAACACCCGTTCGGTTTTATTAAGCCTCAAAGCGTTGGACAGGGATTGATCATAGGGAAAGTTGTTAAGCGGAAATAAGGAAACAAAGTCATCTAATCGCGGTGCACTGTCAATATTGAGTCCGCGCAGAAGAATGGCCCCTTGATGGTCTAATTGTTCTTGGACTAGTTCTTGATTTTGATAAAGCCAAGATTCTAGATCAAAACCTGCTTCCGGGCTGAGTTTTATAGGTAAAAACGGCGTTGTTGAATGTAAAAGAGCGCTTGTGGTCATTTTTTATCCTTCTTTTTTGTAGTGAGTCGCTGGCGCAAAATGGCGACGCTCGATCATCTTGTGGACAAGCTTAGTCATAAATAGGGTAGAAGCAATTAAAGGCTTTTTCACAAAATACACCAGGGTCATTGTACCTTTGGTTGCGATTAAGCGAGCTGATTTGATCCATATGATCTTGGCTTAATTCAAAATCAAAGATCTTAAAGTTTTCTTCTAAACGAGCAACCTGAGTTGATTTGCAAATGACTGCAGTTTGTCGTTGCAGACCAAACCGTAAAAGAATTTGAGCGCAAGATTTAGTGTAGTTCTGCGCCAACTGCTCAATCAATGGATGTTGTAATAATACATCCTCTGGTGATGCCATGTCTAATTCAACATAAGAGCTTGCACCAAGTGGCGAAAAAGCAGTAACGTGAATGCCGTTTTGCTGACATTGTTTGATTAACGGGTTTTGCGTTAAAAAAGGATGGCTTTCGACTTGCACAACGCTTGGTTTGATTTTAGCGTAGGCCAGTAGGTCATTGAGTAATCCTGTATTAAAATTACAAACGCCGATTTGCCGAACCAGACCTGCTTCGACTAAGGCTTCCATCGCCGCCCAGGTTTGCGCTAAGGGCACTGGGTCAATCTCCATCTTTGGAGCGGCGACAGAAGGGTCGTAAAACCACTCTGGTGGATAGCGAGTCTCGATGGGGACGTACTTCAAGCTAATGGGAAAATGCATCATGAATAGATCAAGATACTCTGTCTGCAAATCTTTAAGCGTTTTTTGCAATGCAATTTTAACGTGCTCTGGCCGATGAAAAGTATTCCAGAGTTTAGACACTAAAAACAGTTGTTCGCGGGCGCAAATCTTGTCTTGAATGGCTCGTTGTAAACCCTCACCAGTCTGTTGCTCGTTGCCGTAGTCGCAAGCAGCATCAAAGTGTCGATAGCCAATATTTGCTGCTTGATAAACAAGATCAGCAGTTTGATCTTGTGGTATTTTCCATAAACCGAGCCCTAGGCTCGGCATGCCATTATTAAAGTAATGCATAGAATGCCCTATGGGTTTAAATCATAATTAAACGTCAACCTTGGTGTGACACCGTCAAGAAATTGATAGACCACATTTGCACTCAGTTGACCTGACGCTCGTTCAAAAATACTAACGTTAGTTGGGACAAATACACGATTAGTGCCAATGTATGGAAAGCTCGCTTCAGAGTCGTCGCCTAACGCATAATTGCCAGGCGTAAGGCTAGTAAGGCCAGCGTAGCTAGTGCCAATTACAATCTCGTCATCAGTGACATCATCTCGACCAACTAAAGTAAAACTAAAATTCTCCACTTGAAATAGCGGTCTATCGTAATCTTCTAAAGAGCCAATAGTACGTGTTTCATGGGCGCAAAGATTAGAGATGTTCACCGCTCGTTGCTGGTAATCTTGATCAATGCTGGCTTGGCCTGCATAAATAGAACCGTTTGTACGAGTAAAACGCCGTTCAACATAGTTACCATTGCCGCAGGTGGTTCTGTTGATCGCTTCAGTGCTACCGTTGTAGCTCATAATAGTACTAGGTGCTGGACATTCAAAGTTATTTGAAAGACCTGCATAACTAGGTGCAACGTCAATGTTATCACCATTACACGCAGTGACAAAACCTGTCTGCTCTGAGGTAGTGCTTGAACGACTCATAAATTGATTGGTGACCAATGTTCCTGTTTGGCCGTCGGTGTCGTCGCCTACGTCCTCTAAAATATCCAGGTAGTTACTTTGTGACATTGTGACTGCCCAAGTTTGATCAGCGTTAAAAATAGCGCGAAACTCAGATTCTGTTAAACCTACAGGTGTTAATACTTCAGGCTCAGGCGTGACGACTTCAGGTGCGGGCGTGACGACTTCAGGCACAGGCGTGACAACTTCAGGTGCAGGTGTGACAACTTCAGGTTGACCCAATTCAATATTTTGTTGTGCCGCTGGTTGACTAGATGTCACACCACTGGCAAGGGGAGTAGCCCCCATAATGACTGTATCTTCAGAACCACCGCCACAGGCGGTCAGCATAACGGTTGAAAAAAGGGCAAGGTAATTCAGCTTATTCATAACGTTTCATCCTTGAAAGCGATAGTTATTATTAAAGGCCTAAAAATGTCGAAGAATATTGAGCCTAGCTGGCAAATACGCCATATGTCAATTTATACATTTAAAACTTTTAGGGAACAAAGGATTAGGATTTAGCTTTTTTTTTCGAATTTATTAAGGATTCATGATAAGATTTTGCGATATCAATCTGGCGAAATCCTGAGCTTATGCAAGCTCACATCAAACAAAGGCGTGTTTATGAATTTAAATTTGGCAATGGAAGTCCCTCAAGTTTTTGACATTGCGCATCTTGGTCTGGCAGGTGTTGCCGTTTTACTTTTATTGTGGTTAATTATTGTGTTGTCCTGTCGTCCAAAAACAACTCAGCCCGATAGCGTAGAAAATGACGCAGAATCAACAAAATCAGTTAAAATCCAGCTTGAAGATATTGATGCCAAAGGCGCATTACAACTATTATCCATATTGCAAAATGAAGGTCGTTTAGTGGATTTTATTCGTGAGGACGTGTCCAAGTACACTGACACTGACATTGGTGCGGCGGCCCGGGTGGTACATAAGGGCGTTCGCAAGGCATTCGATGACGTTTTTACTGTCGAACCTATATTGCAGCAAGAAGAAGGCGAGTCGATTACCCTTAAAAGTGGTTTTAAGCCGCAAGAAATTCAATTGCTTGGTCAAGTGTCTGGTGACGGGCCTTTTACTGGTGTTTTAGTGCATCAAGGGTGGCGAGTAAAAGAAAGCCGTTTACCAAAAATTGCCAACGATCGAGACAGCTTAATTTTAGCGCCAGCCCAAGTAGAGATTGCTGGTCAATAAGTCTCATAAAATAAAGGTAAAGGAGTAGTCTTATGGCACTAGGTGGTCAGTTATTTGGTAAGAAAAAATCTATAAACGGCGATGGCGAAGAGTTAGCAGAAGGCTCGGATTGTTCTCAAGTCTTGGAGTTTAATGCTGCCGAGCAGGTGCTCGGTATTGATCTTGGTACTACTCATACTTTACTGGCAGTAAGTGGCCTGGTTGACGATCAAGTACAGATTAAGCTACGGTCAATCCAGCAAATTGCCGCTAACGGTATAGTTAAAAACATGCCGTTCCTACCTTCATTTTATTATATACCTGGTGCTGAAATTGATGGGTCTCAGATGGTGTTGCCATGGGGCCAGGCCTCAACTTTAGTTGGCGCATATGCAAGAGACTTGGCATCGAAAACGCCTGGCCGCGCTGTACATGCCGCAAAAAGTTGGTTAAGCCACAGTCACGCTGATCCGCGCGAAGCTTACTTGCCCCAACATCCATTGGACGGTGTTGACAAAGTCAGCCCTTTCCAAGTTTCAAAAGCGTATCTTGCTCATCTCCAATCTGATTGGGATTTTAATTATCCTGAGAATCCATTTGCAAAGCAAGACATCGTGTTAACCGTGCCAGCGTCTTTTGATCCAGCTGCGCGGGAACTGACCGCTCAGGCCGCTAAGGAGCTTGGCGTAGAACAGTTGACGTTATTGGAAGAGCCACAGGCTGCAACCTATGCATGGATAGCAGATCATGAAGCTTGGCGCGAGCAGCTGAATGTTGGCGATACAATTTTAGTGGTGGACGTTGGCGGTGGCACCACGGATTTATCATTGATACGAGTGTTTGAAGATCAAGGCGAGTTTGGTTTGGAGCGGGTAGCGGTTGGCGATCATATCTTGCTCGGTGGAGAGAATATGGACCTCGCTTTAGCCTATGCGGTCAGCCAGCAAATGGCCGCAGAAGGCACTCAGTTAAAGCCGTGGCAAATAATCGGCATGACTCATTCTTGCCGTGAAGCTAAAGAAGCTCTGTTTGCTGATTCAGCATTAAACTCTTTTTCTGTAGTGGTGCCAGGTCGTGGTTCAAAGTTAATTGGCGGCACCGTTAAAACGCAACTCCAGCGTAGTGTTTTAGAGTCAAGCTTAATCGATGGTTTTTTTCCTACAGTCGCCAGCACAGACCGCCCAGTGCATAAGCCTCGAGCAGGTCTTACCCAAATGGGTTTAAATTATGCGCAAGACGCAGGTATCACTCGTCACATAGCCGCGTTTTTGGCCTCGCAGCCAGAGGGTTTTGCTCAACCAAATGCTTTGTTGTTAAACGGTGGTGTTTTTAAAGCCAGCGTTTTGAGTGAAAGGCTATTAACAGTAATGAACAGCTGGATGCAAGAGTTAAGTGGCGAACCTATACGTTTGCTAGACGGTTGTGATCTTGACGCCTCAGTAGCCCGAGGCGCGGCTTACTATGGCCAAGTTCGTCGTGGCAAAGGCTTACGGATTCGCGGTGGCTTGGCCAATACATTTTATATTGGAGTTGAATCATCAATGCCTGCCATACCTGGGATGCCCACGCCGTTGCAAGCTTTATGTGTGGCACCTTTTGGCTTGGAAGAGGGTGAGTCTCTGGAGCAGGTGAGCCCACAAGTGTTTGGCCTTGTGGTTGGCGAAGCCGTGACCTTTCGCTTTTTGAGTTCAAATACTCGCAAACATGATCAAGCCGGTGATTTACTTGAAGATTGGCAAGAGGATGAGCTTATTTTTTTGCCGGACATCCAAGCACATGTGCCAGAATCAGATAGAAAAGCTGGCGATATTGTGCCAGTAACTCTTGGTGCAAAAGTCTCTGAGCTTGGCACCTTAGAAGTATTGGCCACTCCGACTCAAGGGGGCGAGCCATTTAAAGTACAGTTAGATGTACGGGATAGGATTCAATAAATGAACAATGCCCAAAGCTCTGTTGAGAGTTATGCAGTTGGTATTGATTTAGGCACCACCAACGCTGTTCTGGCCTATGCACCAATGGCAAAAGGCTTAGCGTTAGCTGAGTCAAAAATATTGCCTGTGGGTCAGTGGGTCAGTGACGGGGTTTGGCAAGAAAAGCCCATGTTGCCAACCTATCGATATCACCCCTTGCCTGACGAACATCATTTGTTAGTAGATCTACCCTTTCGTTTTAAGCCATTGGAGCAAGATTTTCCGGTTCTGTTTGGTGAGTACGCCGTGAAACTGGGTGCTGTTAATCCTGGGCAAGGTGTCGCAAGTGCTAAAAGTTGGCTGTCCCAGGCGTCTCGCGTGCATCAAGATGCCAAAGATCGTTTCTTGCCATTTGGTACCAACCAACATGCTAAAAAATCCGTGGAGTTAGTGTCACCCTTAATTGCCAGCGCCAGTTATTTGCATTATTTACACGCATGGTGGAATCATTGCTTTCCAGAATTTGCGTTAAGTGAACAAACGGTGGTGATTACCTTACCGGCATCATTTGACGAGTACGCTCGTGATTTAACATTAGCAGCTGCAGAAATTGCTGGTTTGGCTCAAGCACAATTTTTAGAAGAGCCTACAGCTGCAGCCTATGCCTGGGTTGACGATAATCGTCGAAATCAAACCAGCAAACTAGTTAATCCAGGTATGATGTGTGTGCTTGATATTGGTGGTGGCACTACTGATTTAAGTCTTATTGATTTTAGTGGTCCATCCCCACAACGAGTGGCGGTTGGCGAGCATCTTATGTTGGGCGGCGATAATCTTGACAGTGCTTTGGTGCACACGGCTGTGCAGCAGATGGAGCAAGATCGATCACAAAAATTAAGCCTATCACCAGTGCAATGGTCGCAATTAATGATAGCCGCTCGAGAGAGCAAAGAGCGGCTTTTAGGTAACAATCCGCCAGACACTGTGTCGATTGCTTTGGTTGGTCGGGGTTCGGCTTTGATTGGTCAGCAACAGCTGGCCAACCTCAACAGCCGACTTACAGTGCAAAGTTTACTCGACGGCTTTTTGCCGATGCTTGCGTTTGATCAATTGCTCGAAGCACCAGCAAGAGCTGCGGGTTTAGTGCAAATTGGTTTAAAATTCGAACAAGACCCAGCTATTACCCGTCATTTATTGGCTTTTTTACGAGAAAGTGGCCATAACGTCGATTCTGTACTGTTAAATGGTGGCTTTTTCAACAGTGAGCAATTAGTCCAACAAATCCATGAGCAATTTAGACTATGGCAAGGCGCTGACGTGACAGTATTGCGCCCAGTTCAGCCTCAATTAGCAGTGGCCTTAGGGGCTGTTTTATATGCGCAAGCCAAACAGGCGCACCTCTTGTCACTAATCTCTAATGACGATCCCAACCAAGCACCGAGCATCATCGGCGGTGGTGCTGCCCGATCATTGTTTTTAAAGCTAGATGACAGCTCTGATGAAAAAGCGCAATCTCAGGCGGTGTGTGTGGCAGTGGTTGGCATGGAAGAAAGTCAGCCTGTAGTTTTAGAGAAAGAGTTTGCATTGGCAGTTAATCAGCCAGTGCAATTTGTACTGCTATCCACCGCTAAAAAAGTGAATGTAAAGCTTGGTGATGTGGTTGTTATTGATCCAGCTTGGAGCCAGTTACCGCCGTTACAGGTCACTATTACGAGCGACAGTGCCTCTTTGAACTCGTCGAGTACAGTACAAGTGAAATTAGTCAGTGAAATGACTCAAGTTGGGTCTTTGGCATTGCAATTTAAAGCCTGCCAAGCGGATTTGCGATTAAGTGATACATTGCTTGAATTTGCTGGGCGCTCAAGTTTAAGCGGCGCAAGATTGGATAAAACCACTCTGCCTGCAAGCTGGCCGCGAGTTCAAAAAAGTATCGTAAGCGTCTACGGCTCAAAAAACCAGATCAAAGCGCACGGTCAGGCAACGCTTTCTGAAAAAGAGATGATTGCTCAGTTGCGAAAAAGCCTTGATGAACTTGGTCCAAAAAATAGCTGGAATTTGACGCTGTGTAGAAGTCTTGCTGATGTGCTATTGCAGTATCGTAAAAATCGTCGACGTAGTGCCCTTCATGAAAGCTTTTGGTTGTCGACGCTTGGCTTTGCGCTACGGCCTGGCCATGGTGTGGTAGGCGATATTAATCGCCTAGACTATGTAGAAGAAGTATTAGAGCAGCCACCAGCTCATCACGAGCACAGTGTTTGGTTTGCCTGGTGGACATTAGTGCGCCGTTGCGCTCAGGGCCTAGGCTACAACTTCCAGCAGCGTTTATTTCAAACACATGAATCAAAAATTAAGTCCTTGATGATCTTTGTCGAACAAAAAGGTAAGCAAGCAAAAAAAGCACCAAAAAAAGGTGCAAAACAAGTGTTGTCTAATAAAGAACAAGATTTGAAAAATCGAGCGCCAGAGGCCATGTTAAGAGCTATTGCAAGCCTTGAGCGCCTACGAGGAGAAACTTGGTTCGAGCCGTTGTTGTTTCAGTTACATGGTCGAGAGGCGCTTGGGGTCAATCAGCAGATTATTGATTGGTGTTTTGCCCAAGTAGTCTATCGGTATGCGGTATCACCCTTGCCAGTAGCTCAGGTGACGACCGAGCTGGATAAATGGCTATTAGAGCGTTGGCAAACCTGCCCTGAATTGGGTTTGGCCGCTAGCTTGGCGGTACAAGTGCACAGTGATTTTGCTGTGGCTTTGCCAGAGTCCTATAGATCTGCGGTAGAACAAAAGCTGGTTCAAGATGGGTTGCCAAATGCCTGGCAATTATCAATCCGCGCACCAGCAACTGCACAGATGCAAGCCATACTGTCTGGTGAAGGCTTGCCATTAGGTCTAAAATCGGTATAGACGGCTTACACGGCTTACACGTAGGGCAACAGCAGGGTTGAAGGGACAAACCATTGAAAAAATTTCTAGGCTACGGGTTTAAACTATTTTTACTGCTGAGCGTGGTGTTTGTCGGCTGGGCTATATACCTTGATGTGCAGGTGGTAAAAAAATTCAGTGGTAAAAAGTGGTCTGTGCCTGCCAAGGTATTTGCTCGGCCGTTAGAATTATTCACTGGAGGTCAGCTTTCCAGTGAAGCGCTTATTCAAGAATTAAAAAGACTTGGTTATCGAGAGGAATATCTCGCTCGAGATATTGGTAGTTATCAAGTGACCCCTGGGCAAGTGATTTTACACACTCGAGGTTTTCAATTTTGGGATACCACGGATAAAGCTCGGCAATTACAAATTAGTTTTCAAGGTAATCAAGTTCAGCGTATTGAAAATCTTAAAACCAATGAAGACTTAGATTTAATTCGCTTAGAGCCAGTGATGATTGGTGGCATCTATCCCCAACATCAAGAGGATCGAGTGCTCGTTAATTTATCGGGAGTGCCACCGCTGCTCATTGATACCCTCATTGCGGTTGAAGATCGTAGTTTTGCCAAACATTACGGGGTATCATTTCGGGGCATTGCTCGGGCTATTTCCGTTAATATCGCCAAGGGCTCTATGAGTCAAGGTGGTAGTACACTCACTCAACAGTTGGTGAAGAACTTTTATCTATCAAGCGAGCGGACGCTGTCCAGAAAAGCTCAAGAAGCGGTCATGGCTTTCTTGCTGGAGTTCCATTTTAGTAAACAAGAAATTCTTGAAGCTTACTTAAACGAGGTTTATCTTGGCCAACAAGGGGATCATGGTATTCATGGGTTAGGTCTTGCTAGTCAATTTTATTTTGGTCGACCCTTAGCAGAGTTACAACCTCATCATATTGCACTGTTGGTGGGCATGGTGAAAGGCCCATCGACGTACAACCCTAGGCGCTATCCAGACCGTGGTTTAAAGCGCCGAAACCAGGTGTTGGATATAATGCTTGATCAAAATCTTATTGATTTTGCTGATTATGAAAAATACACGCAACGAGGGCTCGATGTTTTAGCAAAAAGTCCTTATAGAGCCACTCGCTATCCAGGATTCATGCATTTGGTTAAGCAGCAGCTTGCGCGCGATTATCAAGAAGCTAATCTACAAACAGAAGGTTTGCGAATCTTTACCACCATGGATCCAGCAGTCCAGTCGGCAGCAGAATTGGCGGTGATTTCTTCGTTTAAGACGCTTACAGATGCTCAACAGCGCACCAATTTACAAGCTTCAATGGTCGTCACCCAACCGCAAAATGGTGAGGTATTAGCCTTAGTCAGTGATCGAAATCCCCGCTATCCAGGTTTTAATCGTGCCTTAGATGCAAAACGACCTATTGGATCAATCGTTAAACCGTTTGTCTATTTGACAGCATTAGAGCGAGGTTATCATCTGGCGTCACCGATTGAAGATTTACCAATTGATGTGACCATGGGCGGTCAACGCTGGCGCCCAGAAAATTTTGATAAGCAAACCCATGGTATTGTCTGGCTAAAAGATGCTTTGACTTTTTCTTACAACCTGGCTACAGCTCGTTTGGGCTTGGAAGTGGGTATTCGCAACGTGGCAGACACCATATATAAGGCTTCTCATCTGGAGAATATTCCACAAGTAGCGTCTTTGGTATTAGGCGTGGTTGAGATGTCTACCTATCAAGTAGCAGGGGCGTTTCAAACCATTGCTTCTGGCGGCTTTAAATCTGAGTTACGTGCGATCCGGGAAGTACTTGATGCCTATGGTCAGCCGTTAAATCGTTACCCATTGCAAGTCAACCAAGTGTTTGACAGTGATGATGTTTATTTACTGACGACTG
>Ga0115546_1001999_pt1 | contig 12186 bp, 10 predicted proteins | sample COGITO_mtgs_1004_FD_87186 | JGI IMG/M metagenome (GOLD analysis project Ga0115546, IMG submission 87186) | Pelagic marine microbial communities from North Sea - COGITO_mtgs_100413 | ecosystem: Environmental > Aquatic > Marine > Epipelagic | place: Germany:Helgoland, sampling site Kabeltonne...
AAAGAACATGATATTCTTGTCAATAAACCATTAACTATTATTGGTGAGAAATACCCAGTAATTGACGGTGAACTAAAAGGTGAAATTATCACCATTATTTCCGATAATGTTACGGTTGATGGCTTATTCATAATTAACGTAGGCACAAGTTATACCGAAGACTATGCAGCCATTAGAGTTCGAAAAAGCAAAAACTTTCTCATTCAGAATTTAGTTTTAGAGAAATTGTTCTTCGGGATTTATATTGAAAAATCAAGAAACGGAAAAGTGTTTCATAATAAAATAATTGGTGATGCTGTGGAAGAATACAATTCAGGCAATGGCATACAGTTGTGGTATAGTAAAAATGTGCAAATAGAACATAATTTTGTACAGCATGTTCGAGATGGTATTTATTTAGAATTTTCTGATGATTGTTTAATTAAAAATAATGTAAGTACACTAAATGTGCGTTACGGATTGCACTTTATGTTTTCTAACGACGATACTTATCAAGATAACACGTTCGAAAATAATGGAGCTGGTGTAGCTGTAATGTTTTCAAAACGTATTAAAATGTACAACAATATTTTTAAAGAAAATTGGGGAACGGCCTCTTACGGCATGTTACTTAAAGAAATAAATGACGCCGAAATTGAAGGCAACACTTTTGAAGACAATACCATTGGCATTAATATAGAAGGCTCAAACCGTATCAATTATAAGCAAAATACTTTTATTAATAATGGTTGGGCAGTTAAGGTAAAAGGTGCATGTTACACTAATAAATTTACAGAAAACAACTTTTTGTACAACTCTTTTGATATTGCTTACAATAGCAATGTGAACGACAATGAATTTGATAAAAATTATTGGAGTAATTACACGGGTTACGACCTAGACAAAAACGGCATTGGGGATGTGCCTTACCGACCAGTAAAACTATTTTCATACATTGTAAATCGTACACCAGAAACTATCATTTTATTGCGCAGTATGTTTATAGATATTATTGATTTTTCAGAAAAAGTATCACCTGTATTTACACCAGATGATTTATTGGACAACAACCCACAAATAAAAAAATTAACATGGTAATAATTGAAAATGTACATAAAAAATTTGGAAAGAATCAAGTTTTAAGTGGTGTTGATTTAACCATTTCTGATGTCGGAATTTTTGCAGTACTAGGACCAAATGGCTCCGGTAAAACCACACTGATAAAATCAATTTTAGGCATGGTAATTCCTAACAAAGGCAATATTACTGTATTAGGAGAAAACATTAAGCAGCATTCAGATTATAGACATAAAATTGATTATTTACCCCAAATTGCCAACTTCCCTAGTAATCTTCGGGTTAAGGAATTAATTAAAATGATTAAAGATTTACGCAAACCTACTCATGAAGATGAACGCTTAATACAACTTTTTAAGCTTGAACCCTTTTTAGATAAAAAACTAGGTAATCTTTCCGGAGGAACTAAACAAAAAGTAAACCTAGTGTTAACCTTTATGTTTGATAGTCCGTTAATTATTTTAGATGAACCTACAACAGGATTAGACCCCATTTCTTTGATAAGGTTAAAGGGTTTAATTCAAGCTGAAAAAGCCAAAGGCAAAACCATACTCATTACCTCTCATATTATGAGTTTTGTTGAAGAAGTCTCAGATGAAATTGTATTTATTCTAGAAGGCAAAATCTACTTTAAAGGCTCAATTTCAGAATTAAAAACCAAGACCAATCAACAAGATTTCGAACATGCAATAGCATCAATACTCACAGAAAACCATGCTTAAAATATTAAAATATAGTTTTTACGATTTAATTCGTAGCCGTTGGAGTTACGTGTATTTTTCATTCTATTTATTGCTTGGTAGTGTACTGTTGTTTTTAAACAATGACCTTTCCAAAGCAGTTATCACTTTAATGAATGTTATTATTGTTTTAGTCCCATTAATAGGAACCATTTTTGGCGTCATGTACTACTATAATTCTAAAGAATTTACGGAGTTATTACTGGCACAACCTTTAAAACGTTCATCCATATTTTTAGGACAATATCTTGGTGTCGCCATTTCTCTGTCCATGAGTTTAATTTTAGGGTTAGGCATTCCGTTTATTTTTTATGGTCTATTTAAATCATCTGCTATTTGGGATTTCTCTTTATTACTTATCACAGGAACATTCCTAACATTAATATTTACAGCACTCGCTTTTAACATAGCCTTATCTAATGAAAATAAAATTAAAGGTTTTGGGTATGCTATCTTGCTTTGGCTATTTCTAGCTATTATCTACGATGGCATTTTTTTAATGTCTCTTATATTATTTGAAGACTATCCGTTAGATAAACTTTCATTAGTTGGCACCATGCTTAATCCCATAGATTTATCACGAACACTTATTCTTTTAAAACTCGATATTTCTGCATTACTTGGTTATACCGGAGCAATTTTTAAACAATTCTTCGGCACTAGTTTTGGTTTAATTGTGTCCTTTATAATGCTAACAGCTTGGGTGATATTACCTGTTTTAAGAATTGTATTCAAATCAAAAAAGAAAGACTTTTAATCTTTTTCTAAATAATAAATACAGTCACCCGATACAATATATTGATAATTAAAAATTCCAGAAAAGTTGCCCTTTCTGGAATTTATAAATCACAAACTAGCAAAACGGTTTAACCCATTCTAGCTATTATTTAAGCAAATTGTTGCTCTAGTTTTATGGCCTTAGGGAATAAAATATTATTTTCTAAATGAATGTGTAAGTGCAAATCTTTTTCAAATTCATCCAACATAGCGAATGTTACTTTATAGGTATTACAAGCATCAGCTGGTGGATTATAGTTGTTGGAGAGATCTGCAATTTGTCTAAAACGTTCGCCTTCATTATCATGTTCTTGCATCATTATCGCAATTGGGCTTTCAACGGTTCCAAACTGTGGCGATTGTACTGCCCCTTGCTCTAATTTAGCATTCACCATTTTTTTAACAAAAGGAAATAGTATTAACTCCTCTTTCTTCATGTGCGATGCCAACTCGCCGGCTGATGCTGTGAACAGTTCATTTATTTGAAATAATTCTGGATGATTCTCTCCATGAACACTACATAATTTATCTAAAAACTGACGTAAAACTGGAATTTTTGCTTCTACGTAACGGTGGTGTTTTTTTTCAATATAATCAATTAATAAATCTAGCGGCCACGATTTGTAATCTATGGACTGTTCTCCTTTAGCATTTAAAACGCTATCCAACTCATCTAATAAAACGTTGCTATCTAGTCCTTTTTTTTCGCAAGCTTCATTAATTGTTCTATTACCGTTGCAGCAAAAATCAATTTTATATTTTGAAAAAACAGCTGCTGTTCTATAATCTTCGGCTACGAATTGCCCTATTTGTTTTTCTAAATTTTTTTGTAATGTTACCATGACTATTTTATTTATTTCGGATAAATTTATCCTATTTATATTCAAATTTTTTTTAAAGCTTTAAAAATGAAGCTCCTGATTTTATATTCAGTGCTAATTCTTCTAAATTAGTTTCTTCCAACATATGTTTAAGTTCATCTCTAACTCCTTTAAATTTATCATGCACAGGACACGGATGATTCTCATCACATTTCTCCAAGCCTAAACCACATCCACTGTAAATACTATCTCCATCTATAGCATTTACAATTTGGGATAACTTAACGTTACCAATATTTGTTTTATCAATTTCAAAACCACCATAAGCCCCTTTTACAGAGTTTATAATGTTGTGTTTTACTAAGGCTTGTAAAATTTTAGCAGTGAACGCTTGAGGCGAATCAATTTCAGCAGAAATTTCTTTAGGGCTTACACGCTTACCTTCATAAGATTTTGTTGCAATAAAAATTGCAGCTTTAATACCATATTCGCAAGCTTTTGAAAACATTCGGCTAATTTATTTGAGACAAATATATAAAGAATTTTTAAATAGGACAAATTTATCCTACTTAAAAATTAATAGTGCTTTTTAAACCACACTTTTTGCCATTCGCGTTTTAATATTAAAAAGGAGACCTCTTCAGATAATTTAAAGACATCATCACCGTCTAAAGCTTTTACTTGTTTTTCTGGAACATCAATAATATAAAGTAAATTTAAATATTCGGTAAATTTTTCTTGTATGAGTTTATAAACCGTATCATGAAGTATCAGTTTTAAACTTGATGGCAAGACTTCTTCGTGAAAATCTAAATCAATATTAGCTAAAAGAAAATCTTTATTAAGCTGAAGAATTAATTTTCTATACAGATCTAATTGATTGGCTTCTTCAATTAAACTTTCAAACGTATTTGGTAACTGCATCAGACTGTTCTATTCATTAAATTATTACCAAAAGTTTTTAACAAGTGTTTTTTATCTTCTGAAATATTTAATGCTTCTAATCCTGAAAAGGCTTGTTTTGTAAACTCTTCAATAGCTTCTTTTGTGGCTTGAGCTGATCCTGTAGAAACAAAAAACTGTTTCGCCAACTCAATCTTGGTATTAACATTTTCAGGGTTAGATTCAAATAATTGACTTAATTCTAAGCGGTCACTTTCATTTGAAAATTCTAAAGCTTTAAGATATAAATAAGTCTTTTTGTTCTCAATAATATCACCACCAACTTGTTTTCCAAACGTTTTAGGATCTCCAAAAGCATCTAAATAATCATCTTACAACTGGAATGCAATACCTAAATTTCTACCAAATTCATAGATGTTATTTTGGTCATCCTCTGATGCATGAGCCACAATAGCTCCCATTTTCATGGCAGCACCAACCAAAACTGCTGTCTTGTACTCAATCATTTTTAAATATTCGGGTATAGTAACATCGTTTCTTGTTTCAAAATCCACATCGTACTGCTGGCCCTCACAAACCTCTAAAGCCGTTTTACCGAATAATTTTGCTAGCGATTGAAAGGTCGTGGATTCATAATTTTCAAAAAGCTGGTACGCCATAATTAACATGGCATCACCAGAGAGAATCCCCGTATTTATATCCCATTTTTCATGCACCGTTTTTTCTCCTCGACGCAATGGCGCATCATCCATAATATCATCATGAACTAAAGAAAAGTTATGAAACACTTCAACACTTAGAGCTGCATTTAATGCTTTCTTATAGTCGCCGTTAAAAATATCAGCAGTCATTAAAGTTAAAACTGGCCTTAGTCTTTTTCCTCCTAAACCTAATATATAATCAATGGGTTCGTAAAGACCTTTTGGTTCTTTAAAATTAGAATATTCCTCTAAATATTTTACAAACTCTTCTTGGTATTTTTCTATTGAAAGCATAAAACAAAAATAAAGTAATTCATCATATTAAAAAGTATCAAACTAATTTAAGTGTTAAAAAAAACATAAAACTTTGGAAACTTTTTTTGTTTTTAAAGTTTCCATAAGTATATTTGCCCGAAATATGAGAGAAAATATTATACATAAAGCAGCAGATCTGTTTATAACACTTGGTTTTAAAAGTGTTACTATGGATGATATCGCAAAAGAAATGGGCATATCTAAAAAAACCATTTATGTTCATTTTTCAAACAAAACAAAGCTTGTAGAAGCAGTTACATTTGGGCTCTTTGAAACTATTTGTGATGGTATTGATGGTATTTGTGATGAGTCAAACAATCCTATTGAAGAATTATATGATATTAAAATGTTTGTAATGCATCATCTAAAGAATGAGAAATCATCACCTCAATTTCAGCTTAAAAAATATTACCCACAAATATATGATGTCTTAAAACAGAAACAGTTTGGAAAGATGCATGAATCGGTAAAAGAGAGCCTTCAAAAAGGCGTTAACACCACACTATTTAGACCCAAAATTAACGTTGATTTTATTTCTAGAATGTATTTTAATGGGATGACAGGGATAAAAGACCACTCTATTTTTCCGCAAGAGACCTATACTATGGATTACTTAATGGAAAGCTACCTAGAATATCATTTAAGAGCTATAGTTACTGAAAAAGGACTACAAATATTAAACAAATTTATAACATCAAATCAATCATAAAAATGAAGAACAAACTAATTTTAATTTTTAGTTTATTAGTTTCTATAACGGTCGTTTCTCAAGAAAACAAACAAAGGTTTTCTTTACAAGAAGCAATAATCTTTGCTTTAGAAAACAATAGGACATCAAAAAATGCTCAACGTGATATCCAGGCAGCTAAACAAGAAAAATGGGAAACTACGGCAACTGGTTTACCCCAAATTGATGCTTCAATAGGTTATCAAAACTTTTTAAAACAACAGGTATCATTGATTCCTGCGGAATTTTTTGGCGGTAATCCAGGTGAATTCTCAGAAGTAACCTTCGGTACAAAACAAAGTGTAAATGCTGTTGCTACGTTAAATCAAAAGATTTTTGATGGCTCATATTTAGTTGGTTTACAAGCGGCTAAAGTATTTTTAGAAATCTCTAAAAATGCTAAAGTAAAAACAGACTTAGGAGTTAGAAAATCAGTGATTAATGCCTACGGTAACGTATTACTAGCCGAACAAAGCATTCTTATTCTTGAGAGAAACAAAGCAGTACTTAAAAACAATCTTAATGACTTGACCAAAATTTATGAAAATGGATTAGAAGAAGAAGAAAGCGTCGAGCAATTACAAATCACACTATCTGGTGTTGAAAGCGCTTTAAAAAACACCTTACGTTTAAAAACCTTGGCCTACCAAATGCTTAACATTACTTTAGGGCTTGATGTTTATAATAATACAGTAGTTACCGATAGTCTGGAAAATTTGTCTTTGAAAAACATGTCATTGGATTTAATTGAATCGGATGCTAATGTGGAGAATACGGTTGACTATCTTATTGCTGAAAACAATAAAAAATCAAAAGAACTATTGCTTAAACTCGAAAAAAGCAAGGCACTTCCAACATTAAATACTTTTGTTAATGGAGGCTACCAAGGTTATGATGACAGTTTTAATTTTACCAGTAAAAACCAAAAATGGTTTGGATCCTCACTATTTGGAGTTAGTATGGACATTCCCATTTTTAGTTCTTTAGGAAGAAGTGCAGCAACGCAACGTGCTAAAATTAATCTTGCTAAATCTGAAGACGATTTTATTGAAACTGAACAACGACTGAAACTTCAAATAGCTTCCTCTAAAAGTGATTATCAGTTCGCCATAGAAGATTATGACAACAAAAAACAAAATTTAAACCTCGCTGAACGTATAGAACAAAAAAATCAAATCAAGTTTTTTGAAGGCATAGTATCAAGTTTTGATTTAAGGCAAGCACAAATACAATTATACAGTTCTCAACAAGAATTCCTTCAAGCGATGCTTGATGTTATTAATAAAAAAGCTGAATTAGAAACCGTATTAAACACTATTAACAACTAAAATCAATCAAACATGAAATATATATATTCACTCATATTAGTAAGCTTTCTTTTATCATCTTGCAAAAACGTTAATAAAAAATCTGTTGAAGAGATTATTGCTACTAATAATTTAGAGCTTATCAGGAAAAAGAAAACAGAATTAGATGCTTCAGCTCAAGAAATTTTAGTACAATTAAAACAGTTAGAAAAAACAATTAAGATTTTAGATCCTCAAGAAAAAATCCCATTAATAACCACTTTTCATGCTAAAGAATCCATTTTTAATCACTTTGTGGAACTTCAAGGGAATGTAAATACAAATCAGAATCTAGTAATCTACCCTGAATTCTCTGGTGTACTATCTGGTGTTTATGTTAAAGAAGGACAAAAAGTAAGTAAAGGACAAGTATTAGCTAAAATTGACGATGGCGGTTTAAGTCAACAATTATCACAATTAAAAATTCAATCAAATTTAGCAAAAACAACGTTTGAACGTCAAGAACGTTTATGGAATCAAAAAATAGGTAGTGAAATTCAATATTTACAAGCAAAAGCAGCCTATGAGTCACAGCTTGAAGCTACAAAACAATTACAACAACAAATAGGAAAAACAGTTGTTCGTGCACCATTTTCAGGCACTATTGACGATGTTATAACAGACCAAGGTAGTGTTGTTGCACCGGGTCAGTCCCAATTATTTAGAATTGTAAATTTAGATGATATGTACATTGAAACTGATGTTCCTGAACGCTATGTTTCAGATATTATTAAAGGAAAAGAAGTAAACGTAGTTTTTCCTTTTTTAGGTAAAGAAATAAATGCTAAAGTACGTCAAGCGGGTAATTTTATCAATCCTGCAAACAGAACATTTAGGGTAGAAGTTGCTATTCCTAATAAGGATACTGCTATAAAACCTAATCTTACAGCAAAACTTAAAATCAATGATTATACTAATAAAAAAGCCATTTTAATTCCGCAAAGTATTATATCAGAAAATGCAGAAGGACAACAATATGTTTACACCATTACTAATAAGGTTGAAAATAAAGCTAGGGTAAAACGTGAGTTTATTGAAACAGGTAGAACTCAAGGCGACTATATTGAAGTACTATCCGGCATTGTAAATGACGAAGAAATTATTGATGAAGGTGCTCGTAGTGTAAAAGATGGTCAAGAAGTTAAAATTCTTGTAGTTGAATAAACTTGGAATTGCTGAGCAGACATAAATCCAGATTATACTAATTCCGTTTAATAACATTAAAAATCATCTTTTTTAAGAGGATGAAAAAAGACTAAAACCAATGACCAAAAATAAAAAGAATAAAAAAGTAAATAAGGAGTTTGGTTTATCCTCTTGGGCCATCAACAACAAAACAACCATGTATGTGTTGATTACGCTAATATTATTTCTTGGTGCAAGTGCCTATTTTAGTATGCCAAGAGAAAGCTTTCCAGAGATTAAAGAAACTAAAATCTACATTAGTTCGGTTTACCCTGGAAACACAGCGGAAGATATTGAAAAACTCATTACAGACCCTATTGAAGACAAACTTAAAACGGTGAGTAATGTGGTTGAAATCACCTCAACCTCGCAAGAAGATTACTCCATTGTAATAGTTGAGTTTGATGAAAATATTCCTGTTGAAGCTGCAAAACAAAAAATTAAAGACGAAGTAGATTCGGAAACCTCAGGTGAAGATTGGCCAATATTTAATGGTGCTAAAGTGGAACCAAATGTTTTCGACTTAAGTATGTCTGAAGAAATCCCAATTCTTAATATTAATATCTCTGGAGACTATCCCGTAGATAAACTTAAAGAATTCGGCGAATATCTTGAAGATGAAATTGAAGGGCTTCAAGAAATTAAACAAGTAGATATTCGTGGGGCTCAAGAAAAAGAAGTAGAAGTAGCTGTAGATATTTATAAAATGATGGCTGCTCAAGTCAGTTTTGATGATATTATCAATACCATAAGTAGAGAAAACATGACGATGTCTGCAGGTAATTTAATTACTAGCGGCCAACGCAGAACTATCAGAATTATAGGAGAAATAGAAGACCCTAAAGAATTAGAAAGTTTTGTGGTAAAGTCTGAAAAGAATAACCCTATTTATCTTAAAGACGTTGCCAAAGTAACATTTAAAGACGAAGATAAAACAACTTATGCCCGAGAGTTTGGCGCGCCTGTTGTCATGCTGGATGTAAAAAAACGAGCGGGAAAAAACATGGTAGCTGCTGCAGAACAAATTCAGGTAATTGTTGAAAATGCTATTGAAAATAAATTTCCGCCAAATTTAAAAGTTACCATTGCTAACGATCAGTCTTCAAAAACTATTGGTCAAGTAGATGATTTAGTTAATAACATTATCTTCGGAATTATTCTAGTTGTAACCGTTTTAATGTTCTTCTTAGGATTTAAAAACGCCCTGTTTGTAGGTTTTGCAATACCTATGTCCATGTTTATGTCTCTAATGATATTGAACTTACTGGGTTATACCATGAACACCATGATTCTATTTGGGTTAATTATGGGCCTAGGTATGTTAGTAGATAACGGTATTGTTGTGGTAGAAAATGCCTATAGATTAATGAGTGAAGAAGGCATGAGCCGTATTGAAGCTGCCAAAAAAGGTATTGGCGAAATAGCATTTCCTATCATCATTTCAACAGCAACAACAGTAGCTGCATTTATTCCGTTAGGCCTATGGCCAGGCGTTATGGGACAGTTCATGAAATATTTTCCAATTACTCTATCTGTTGTTTTAGGGTCTTCTTTATTTGTTGCCATATTCTTTAACTCCGTTTTGGTATCTCAGTTTATGACCACTGAAGATAAAGACATGCCTTTAAAAAACATAATTAAAATTTCAGCAATTATTGGAGGTCTCGGTTTGTTAATTCTAATTTTTGGTGGTGCATATAGAGGTTTAGGAACCTTAATGATAGTCAATGTTGGTTTATTATGGATATATCGATTATTCCTAAGAAAATGGGCCAACAGTTTTCAAAACAATATTTTACCTAAATGGGAGCGTTTCTATGAAAAAACCCTTCGTGCTGCTTTAAGTGGAAAAAAACCGGCATTCATTACTATAGGAACCTCTGTTTTATTAATTATAGCATTTGTTGGTTTTGGAGCTTCCGTTGGAAGTCAGCGTACAAAAGTTGAATTCTTTCCAGAAAATAAACCTAATCAGATTATTGCCTATATAGAATACCCAGAAGGAACAGATATTAAGAAAACTAATGCCATTACTAAAGAGATTGAAGAACGTTTTTATAATATCATTAATGAAGACGTTTATAAAAATGGAGATTTTAATTTCTTAACCGAAAGTGCTGTTTCTCAAGTTGGAGAAGGTGCAGGGAATCCACAAACAGATGGTGGCTCCGCTGCAGAAATGCCGCATAGAGGAAAAATTACCGCTAGCATGCGTGAATTTAAATTTAGAAAAGGAGCAGATAGTCAGGAATTGCTTAAAAAGATTCAAGAAGGCCTTAAGGATATTTATCCAGGGGTGTCGATTTCCGTTGAAAAGGATGCCGCTGGTCCGCCTACCGGATATCCCATAAATGTTGAATTAGAAGGTGAAGATTATGGAGAGATCATAACGACTGCTGAAAAAATGCGTGATTTTATAAACTCTAAGAATATCCAAGGTATTGATGAATTAAAAATCGACGTGAATAAATCAAAGCCTTCGATGCAGGTTATTGTTGACAGAAAAAAGGCTGGAGAGTTAGGAGTAACCTCGGGTCAGGTTGGACAACAATTACGTAATTCTATTTTTGGTGCAAAAGCAGGTATTTACAAAGAAGACGGCGAAGATTATGATATTTATGTGCGCTTTAATGCAGAAAACAGATATAATACTAGTGCTATTTTCAATCAGAAAATAACCTTTAGAGATATGGCTTCTGGACAGATAAAGGAAATACCTGTTTCTACTGTTGCTAAACAATCTAATAACTCTGGTTTTAGTGCCATAAAACATAAAGATGTTAAGCGTGTTGTTACACTTTACTCCGCTTTAGCTCCAGGTTTTACGGATGCTGGCGCTATTGTATCTAAGATTCGAAATGAGATGCAAGGTTTTACTGAAAAACCAGATGGTGTAAAGATTGATTACACCGGACAGATTGAAGAACAAAATAAACAAATGGCCTTTTTGATGGGTGCCTTTTTTACTGGTTTAGGTTTAATATTCTTCATTTTAATTTTCCAGTTTAATTCAGTGTCAAAACCGGCTATTATTATGCTGGCTATTTTCTTAAGTTTAATTGGTGTATTTGGAGGTATCGTTGCTACGGGTAGTTCGTTCGTTATAATGATGACCATGATGGGAATTATATCACTTGCTGGTATTGTAGTAAATAATGGTGTGGTCCTTTTAGATTACACACAACTATTAATTGACAGACAAAAAGTTAAACACCAATTAGAAGACGATCAGTATATTGGGCAAAACGATCTTATTGAGGCTATTGTAAAAGGTGGGAAAGCACGTTTACGCCCTGTTTTATTAACGGCAATTACTACTATTTTAGGGTTAATTCCGTTAGCTACTGGTTTAAACATTAACTTCTTTACATTATTTAATGAGTTTGATGCCAATATTTATGTAGGAGGTGATAATGTAATATTCTGGGGCCCTCTTGCCTGGACCGTTATTTACGGCCTTTTTATAGCAACATTTTTAACCTTGATTGTAGTACCAATTTTATTTTATCTAGTAACAAAATTTAAAATGTGGTTGTATAAAGACCGCGTATCTGCAAATAAAGAACTAGTACCGCAGAACATCTAATACAAACAAGCGTTTAGATTAATTCAAAA
>Ga0115546_1002005_pt1 | contig 12155 bp, 13 predicted proteins | sample COGITO_mtgs_1004_FD_87186 | JGI IMG/M metagenome (GOLD analysis project Ga0115546, IMG submission 87186) | Pelagic marine microbial communities from North Sea - COGITO_mtgs_100413 | ecosystem: Environmental > Aquatic > Marine > Epipelagic | place: Germany:Helgoland, sampling site Kabeltonne...
AATATGTCATCTGGAGTTACTGCTTCACCATCATTTCCAAGATCTAATAAAGCATCACCTGCGTTCTCCAACCCACCTTGTGGAATACCAACTTCAGTAGATTCTACTACAGCAGTTACTGTTTGTAAATCAGCGTTCTCTAATAATTCAACAGTAGGCGTTATTGTAGGACCTTGTGTAGCAGTTTCGGTTAGTGTCATTTCAGTAGCATCAGGTTCTGATTGTCCTTCGGTTCCTACCTTTTCAGGAGAGTTATTTAGAATTTGAGCATCTGCTTCTTGTTTTGCTCTAATTTTATCATTATGTTCTTTCACATCTTTTCTAGCTTTATCAAGTGTGTTTGCTCTTTCTTTTTTTCTCTCTTTTAGTTTTAGTCTTTTCGCAGCTCTAGCTGCTTTTCTAGCCGCTATTCTCTCTTCTAATTCTCTTATCTTTCTATGTAAGTCACCCTCAACCTTTTCATTTGGAGCAGCTCTTAGAACACCACCATAAAATCTAGTAAAGTTATCTATTGCTGGATCGATAATAGCAGCTGTGTCTTTCAATCCATTTAGTTCGTGTTCTAATTCAGTTTTCAAAATTTTAGCAGCAAATTGTAAAGCAGCAGCAACTGGATTTAGTGACATAGATATAGTATTTACCTTTTCTACTACTTCTTGAGCCTTTACTGCCGCATCAGCAGTACTAGCTAACTTCTTTGCCCTTATCTTTTTTTCTTTTAAACCATTGAAGAAATCAGCAACAGTAGACAGTCCTTCTTGAACCATAATAATCTGTCCCATATATTCATCATATAGTAGATTATTTTCATCTATAATTGCTATAGTGTTATCTAAGAATCGATTTAGTGAATCAACTTCTAATTGACTTTTGACAGCTATTTCTTTTCTAATTGCTGTTGCTATATATGGGTCTCTGTTAGGCACTTATTTACTCCGCATAAACTTTTTTACTAAATAAAATTGGATTGTCAACTATATAATTTTTCTTTATAGCTTCAATTTTGCCCCTCATCTCTTCAACAGCTGCTCCCATTTGTATATGAGTTACTTCTACTTTTTCAGGATTAGGTCTTTTTTCCATTGTAGCACAAAATCCTTCAAATGTTGAAAGTAGTTCCATAAGAAAATTTTTCATCTCATTACCCTTTACTATTGGATTTTGACCATCTGTTTTTCCAATACAAACCTTTTTGAGTCCAACTATATTTACAGCCTCTATAGAAGTCAAATTTATATCTTCTGGTGAATGTAAGGATATGTCTCCCTCTTTTGTATTCATAATAATTCTATCTGAAGTTACAGTTATACAATCTCCAGCAGAATCATAAAACTCTTCCATATCTTTTTCTACAGCAGATGGTTGAAGTGAATTTGGTAAAGGACCTGATGTCATCTCAATACAAGAACCAATGCTGTTAGGATTATGAAAATGTGGAAATGATTTATCGTAATTTTTATGTTCTACTTGAATCATATCTCTATCTTGATTATTACCTATAACTATTTTAGGATATGCTGGTTTACCATTTCTTTCAGGCTCAGAAGTCATTTTTATATAATTACCAAATCTTCCTTGAAAAACAGTATCACCTGGCGATATTGCTACTGGCCTGGCATAATATGTTGTTGGTTCAAAAACATCTTTTTCACCAACTATTCTTTTTGTCCTATTACTATTTACTTTACCCATTCTATTCAAAGGAAAAGAGTAAAAAATCTGTCCATCATGATCTACTAATGTAACTTCTTCATCTACTAATGGCATACAATTGAAATGAGAACATAAAGGTCCTATGTTTTTTATTTCCTCTTCATTGTGATTTATTACTACATCAATATTACCATAACGATTCCAAGCTCTAGTTATAACACCATCATTTCTTCTTCTTTTTGGTAATTCTTTTTCGTGTACATATACCTTTGTTACTCTAGCACTTACTTGTTGTTTGTATTCAGTACTACCAATGGATTCTTGTATGAGGTTTACTGCCTCACTTCTTTTTAGTAAGCCACCTTGTGGTAATTTTGGGTCTATATTCGGTACACTAATTTGCTCTATGCCCATACTTATCCTCTAACTCATCTGAGTGTTTTTGTACATCATTTGCTACATCTTCAACAGCATTTAGTAATTGTTCTTTTTCAGCTTCTGATAAACCGAATTCATCTTCTGCACCAGCTTTACCTTCGGTAGCTATTATTCGTTGAACAATTGCTGCCATCTTTACAAGTTGGTCATCATTCTTTACATTTATTTCTAAGTACTCTTTTAGCATAGGAATAATCTGTACAGCAGTATCACCATCTTTTATGAACGAAGTTACTTCTTTCATAAGTACTTCTAACTGTGTTTTATTTCTTTCTGTATTTTTGTAAATATCCTCAAACAAATTCGAAAGCGATTTGCCTTTAAATATTTCGTAATCATTGGCCATAATTAGACTCCATATATATCAAATGTGGATTATTGTTATATATAAATATAATGTCGCATAAAAAAAGGGAGTAAAAACTCCCTTTCCTTATCTAACTTAGTTCTAACCGGCTAATTGTTGGTCATTTCTAATCAATGAACCTGTATAATCTATATCAACCATACCAGTTGTATCAAATTCGTGATATAATCTATCATTGAATTTTTTCATAACATTGATTATACGGGTGATGTGTTGTGTGTTAGAACCAGTCATCTCTCTAATGAGGATATAGAGAGCCTTTTTATTGAAGTTTTCAATATTCTCTTTGATACGAAAGATATGTAATACAGAATCAGCAACCCTTATATCTTTGTTTCTACGAAATATGTTAGTTAGGTTTGTATCCCAAAACCTATGTAACTCATTGATGAAGAGAGTAGAACTTTCTTGAGACTTTTCAATAGCCCTTTCTTGTTGGGTATTTCTTTTATAATCCAATACATCCATCTGAGAATGTATTTTACCCATCTTATAGTTCTTATTGTTATTTAGAATAAGATAGTTTTTAGCAACAATACTAAAGTAAGAAAAAGCTCTACCTTTACCTTCTTTGAATTTGTGCATATTCATAACTAAGAAAGAGACAACTTCGTGTTTTACTTCATTCGAAGATACATCAAAATAATAAAATTTGAATGTATGAATGATATTCTCAACTAACTTTTCAAAGGCTTTTTGGATATGTTCATTATATATCGTATTTCTTAGCCTTGGTTTATCAGGTGCATTATTGTATCTGATGATTGCTTTTTCTGTTTCCATTGTGAAGTAATATCTACTACTTCCTTTTTTTGCTTTTCTACCCAATTTCAGGCTCCTTTTCTATGTCTAGTTCGTTTACTGCTTTTTCTATTTCTTTGAATATAATTCCTACTTCATCATCTTCGGCAAAGTACTCTTTATAGTCAAGTTGTTTTATGGTTTTATTGACATTTAGCATTCTAGTAGTATACTCATCTATCCAATCTTCCATCACTTCCATCTTTCTCATCGTATTCCATAAACCATACCAAGAAGCTACACATAAAACTGCCAATAAAACAAGGATTATTTCCAGAATCATTTATTTATCTCCAAATAGTTCTTCGAATAAATCAGCTGATTTAGATTTGAGTCTATCACTATCATCACTTTTCTTTGTGTCAACTGCTTTCTTCATATTAGTAGCGACCTTTACATTAGCCTCTTCATCTAATCTGTTCCATTCGTCACCTTCAATGTGAGTAGCCATCATATCAGCCTGATGAAGTATATAAGCTATGTTAGACTTCAAAGACCAATCAGGATTATAATTCATATAATATGTCTTATTAGCTTCTTCATACATTCCATCTGTAAGTCTCAATCCGATATATTCCCATTCTGTCATTTGTATTCCAAAATGTTGTAATATAAATAATGCTCTATCAGTAACAGACATATATTGTAGTTTAGGATTATGTTTGAATATAGAACCTTGATTCTTTCTATGCCATTCAGAATCTTGTGGTATATAATAGTCTTCTTCTAAATCACCAACTTTACCCAAGTCATGATGCATACCAGCAAATATAAGTTCTTCGTCTGTAAAGTTTATTGTAGCACCATCCTCTTCCCATAACTTCTTTATCTTCAAAGAGCAATTTACAACATGCAATACATGCTCTACATAACCACCAACCATAGCATTATGATAATGTGCTTTACCACTAGCAGGTGCTATTGACATCCTATCTTCAAAATACTTATACATTGCTAAGAGTTTTTCTTTACGCTCTCCATCAAATGTATCTTCGATAAGTTTCATTAGGTTTTCCCAATTTTCTATTATTTGCTTTTCTGTTAGTTGTTTCATAGCTTTGCTACCTCACCTCTTTTCATATTATTTATTGTCTTTAGTAATTTTTCTTTAGTCATTTTCCAAACACTTTCATTTTTTATTCTTATAACTCTCATATTACGATGTTTAGTTAGATATAAATTTTTCCACTCATCTCTTTTTATTCCTTCTTTAGTAAAGTGATATCCACCATCAATCTCTAAAACAGTATAATGTGGATTAGGTAAATAGAAATCTACAATAAAGTTAGCAGCAGGAATTGTTTTTGAATATGTTGGCTTGTTGAATTGTGAACGGATACCCCATTTTTTTAGTTTACTAAACATAGACCATTCATATTTAGTTGGCTTTAGTTTACTTCTATACTTTGCTAACATACTGTGTCTTTTTCTATAGTCTGTGTGCACTATCTTACCTCAAACATATATTTTTCTACTGGTAAAGTATGTTCAAATGTATTTCTAATAATGAAAGGATTTATTTCATCAATATACTTTAAACTAACCCACCAATCTTCATAAGGTTTATTTTCTATGCTTGCTATGTTACCGGCTATTAAAATGTAGCCTTTAGATTCTAAATATTTTCTTGATTCCAATGCTAATTCTACATAACGAGTATCATAAATATTATGCTCATAAGTTATAACTTTAAAATCAATATTATCAAATGGCATTTTTCTTAGCAATTCATAATTCATCACGCAATCATCTATTCCTTTATCTATATCCAATTGGAGATAGTCAATTACTGGTGGTATTATCCCATCATCAACCAGTTTGACATAGTCACAAGTCAAAGCATCAGTTAGTAAAAGTTTATCTTCTATTCTTCTGTTTTTATACCAAACTGAATTCCAGTACTCTTGAAATTCTTCATTTGATAAGTTCATTCCATCTATAGTAACAACACCATCCCAGCCATCAGGATAACCATAATCTATTGATAATCCTTCCCAACCAAATTTATCTGATAGAAGATATGTATTATTTCCATTTGTAGGGTCTCCCGCTCCTATTTCTAAATAAGTACCATTTCTCTTACCATTGAAACATTGTAGTACAAAAATGTCTTGGTATGATTCTGAATAATTTTTATCGATTGAATCAAAACCATTGAATTTTACTTTCAAATCTTTAAATTCTCTCATACTTTTTCATATCCATATTTAGTTAGTTTTATTGTAGGTTCAGTTCTAAGTCTATTTCTGTAGATATTGAAAGGTATTCCTCTACCCCATCCGATATATTCTAACAGCTGCTTTTTTGTTACTGAACCAATTTTGTGGATATAGTCCACAATTTTTTTATAGCCATCCGTATTTTCTTTTACCATCTTTAGACTGTCTTCTGCTTTTACGAAATGATCATTATATTGTTTCACAATTACTTCCCAAGAGTTTTCTTTAGCTAAGTTTTTAGCCTTATGAGAGTAAGCAAATCTCAACGGGCTTTGGTCTAAAATATTATTCATATGTTCTATAAACTCTTCATCCTTTTTGAAGTAGATACCAGCATCCTCAGCATATTGTGAGTAGTAATCAGCATCATAAAAGATATAAGGTACACCAACAGCCATACCATCGGAAGCAGAGTTAGCCCATCCTGTATGATGTGATTGTCCACAAGCACCTACCCAACACTTAGATAGTTCTGTAAAGTATCCTTGTCTATCAAATTTATCATTATAGATATATTCTCTATCTATTGAATCAGCTAGCGGCACCCATACTGTAAAATCTTTTCTTTGTTCCCATAACTTATCCATCTGTTGTAAGAACCAAGGATAACTTTTGTAACTATTAGCCCTATGATTCCAAACAATTATTTTAGACTCTGAGTTTGGTTTTTTTCTTGGGCCTTCTACATTATCCCAACCACGAGGTAAAGGTTTTATCTTATCTTTTAGTACCTCTACATCTTTATCAGGTAAACAACTTGGTGCGTGTTCTATAATAGTATCTTTTACTGCCTGTGAATTTACACCAACACTATTCATAGACATCAAGCCAGCATAATGCTGTCTAAGTAAACTTGACTCATAACCAGTCGTCTTTGGTATTTCTATATAAGCATCATAACCAAATATAATAGGTCTACAATTAGTCATATTGTTGAAATGATTTTCTAATTGTAGCGCATGTTCAGGTAAATAACAATATACAAAATCCCAATCTTTAGTTTTATAGTCGGTAATCTTTTTCAGTTGATAAGTATCGAAATGTTGTCTCATCTCATTTGGATAAGTTGGTTGTTTGTAAAGAACTTGTTCAGTATTCTCATATTGAAAGCCAGGCATTATTTCTGGAGTAAGCACTGTAAAGTGTATATCCTCTCTCAGCGCTGTCAAATACTTTAGTATGTTAGACATTATAATATAATAACTATCCTTAGTAAAGTCCTTCTGAAAGGTTATATTAGGATATACCAAACACCTATATTTATATTCTCTACTTTCGTCTGATTCTTCAAAAAATTTTCTCATCATGCAGTCTTTTTTCTTTGCCATTGAAATTCATAACCTAATATATCTATAGCACTTACAGCATAACCATTTACTGGATGTGTAAACTCTTCGATAGTCTGTTTCCATTGTGGTGTATCTGGTACCTCAATATCAAAAGTGTTTAGTTGAGAAAAAATTTGATAGCTTATTTCTCTTGATAGAGAATTTATTTCCTCTAAAGATAAACCACCCCAATTCTTACGAACCCATCTACCTAATAATTGTAATGGATTTCTAACAATCCAAATACCTAACTCTTTGTCTCTTGGTGTTGGATTTCTAAAAATCAATCCATCTGTTAGTGTAGGTACATTTATACCTTTATCACCTTTATTCACAACAACAAGTAATCTAGCAGAACTATTTGGATCATTTATTTCACTCAACCATCCAAGACCTGTATTCTTTTGTTCAACTCTACCTTTTGAATTATACTCTACCCATCCATCTGCAGTAGTTTCAATGAATGTCCAATCACTTGGAATACCAGCTTTTACTAAAAGTTTTTTTACTCTATACAAACATGCTTTATGTTCTTTATCACTTCCAACATCAACCTTTATCATACCAGTAGTTTTAGTTATCAGTTTATTTAGTATTGGAAAGTCCTTTGAGTTTGATTCTACCATCTTATCCATAATCAGACTTCTACTTTCTACACGAGACATTAGTCTCCTCAAAGACTTCATCATATAATTATCATCACAATACTTTTTCAAATCTAATGTTTGATAGATATTACCTATCCAAGCACTATTTGCTATACAATCTTTTGGAGAAACCCAACCATTTATTATTTGATACTTACTTGTTCCAACTTCTTCTTCTATTTGTTCTGATGTTGGTGTTGCTGAAAACCCAAATACCCAAGGAGTAACTTCCGTAAACTCAGACATAACATTGTACATTCTGGCTTTATACTTTTCGTTCTCAGAACCACCCATAACCTTTTTCAATAGTTTCTTATCCGATACAGAACCATAGTGTATTTCATCTCTCAGTAAAGCAAACCTTTGCCCTAAAGACTTCAAGTATTTATAATCTTCAGTTGGTTCATATGTATCTTTTTCTAAGAGCACTTTACCTATAGTGGCATCGGTAGAAATAAATATAGTTGTATAACCATCTCTAATTTTTTTCTTTGCTTCTCTCCAAGGTCTTGCATTAAGACCACCAACTTTTATTATCTTTATCTTTCTAAGATTCATACCCTCAAATCGTTCATCCCCATACCACTCATCCAAATAATCATTGAACTCATCCTTAGGTATGTTGTCACAATTTGGAGCAAAGAACCATATTACATCAACATCCTTTTTAGTAATCAGTTCAGGAATAAGATGCATGAATGCTGTGTAAGTTTTACCAGCACCCATCGGTGCTTGTAAGATATTTATCAAACCCAACTGAGCTGCTTCAAGAGAATTAGCTATAGGTTTATAGAATAGTTCATCGTATGGTATAGGTGGAAAGTACCAAGGCCCAATTTCATAGTCTGCAGCTTTTATAGAATTTATAGCTGCTACAGCTTCATTTACTTCACTTTTTCCACGACCCATATTTACAAATCTTAGAACGATATGAACATTATCACGATGGTATCCATAGTTATTAGATATCCTATCGATAGATGGTGCTAATGGACTGTTAGGTATGTACAAAGCATCTAAGTCTAAATCAGCTCCTGATAAAGCACACTTTCCATCTTGTTCGTTGAATATATCCTCAATTATCTGAGGTGTGAGTGAAACTTCTCTAGCCTCAGTTCTACCCTTACCTTCTACTCTTACACCCAAACCCTTTTCTTCAGGTGGTTTAGCAGATGATAGAACATTGTTGAAAAGTTTATTGAATGGTTTTCTGTTATTCATTTTTTATTTTCCATTTTATTATATCTAAAGCTACAAATAATTATGCTAAAAGTCAAGTACTTTTTCCTAAAATATCAATTAGTTTATTACTTGTAAACTTACCAATACCAGTCAACTCATCAATTCTCTTCAGAGACTTATCATAATATTCTTTATCTAACTCGCACCCTAAGAAATCTCTTTGAGTATTAGCACAAGCTATAGTAGTACTTCCACTTCCATTGAATATATCTAATACTACATCATGAGGATTTGTATGAGCTTTTATAATTCTTTCCAATAACTCAACTGGCTTTTGAGTTGGATGCCATCCAGCATATTCTTTTGATGTTGTATGATTATTTTTAGGCCAAACATCAGTTGGTATCTTACCAAGTGGATTTAGTTCTGTTCCTTTACGAACACTTTTTTTCATAATATAAGGAATTCTAATATCGTCTCTATTGAACATAAACTCTTTACCTTTAGAATACATAAGTAAGTCCTCATGCTTTCTAGCAAAGTTTTTCTTCGTTCTACCACCCCAATCATAAGACCATATTATCCAACTTTGGTAAACCATATCTTCAAAAGAGTTTAGAATATCTAATTTATATTTCAAAAATGTATCGGTTTTAGTAGTACCCCAAACATACATACACCCACTAGGTTTCAAGACTCTTACACATTCTTCACTCCACTTCATGCACCAGTCTAAATATTCTTCTTCACTGTCCCAAGCAGAATCCCAGCCCTTACCACCATCATAACCTATAAAGTAAGGTGGGTCTGTTAGAACTAAATCTACTGATTCTGTATCTAACTCTGATAAAAATTCTAAACAATCTTTATTTTCTAATATCATCTACCTACTTCTCCTAAATACTTTTTCTTTGTTTCTTCCCATTCAGTTCCTACAATATCACCATAGAAAAGTTTTTCTGGCTTTAGTCTACCTTCATCAAATAACTTACTATATCTCTTGATAGCCTTTGGTTTCCACCACTTCATAATATAATCAGAATCTTCGACATACTTTTTCTTCATCTTCAAATCTTTTTCTTCTATCTCACCACGCAAAAACTCTTTACCATTTTCATAGATATCAGCAAAGTAAATACCACGTTTGAATCCGTGTTGATATTCAGATGCTTTGATTCCAACTGCTTTGAAAATCAAATTGATTGTCTTTTGTTTTACTCCAGTTGGAGGACCAGCAACGCCCTCTTTTTGTGTAGTAGCCGCTAAGTACTCTTCTTCTTTATTTTCCTTCAACCACTGGTGCCATATATCATAAGTCTCATCGTCAGGCTTTAGCGCAATCCTACCTTTAGAAGAACCCATAGTTCTCCAAAGTGGTATAGAGTTATACATAGAATGTATTCCGTATAGCGATGTAGTTGATAGTCCAACAAGTGTCTGCCCGTATAGTTTCTTCCAAGCGTCTCTTACAACCGATGAAGTTACTAAAGCGGCTACTAACTTACCCCCCAAAAAATTAAAACCTAATGGTTGAGCACAACAAATAGTAGTACCGATGGAAGTATATTTCAATTTACCATCTTTGAACTTATTATCTTTTGTCCAACCAATAAAATTATCTCTAGCTCCCAATGATGTTACATCAGAGCCTAAACATATAATACCTAAAATCTTTTTAGTTACTTTATCTTTTACATAGAACTTTACATTTCTGCCAGGATTAGCAGTAAATTCCATAGTATGAATCAACCTACGAACCAATGTCCACTCTTCATTATGTTTAGTGTTACCTTGTTCTGTCATCTCAACATAAGGTTCTAAGGCTTCTATCTCTTTGATAGTTTGTTCTTTATTATTTATATCTTTTGGTGTCCAAATAGATTTCTCTATCTTAGAAAAGTGTGGAGCTTTCTGAGTCATAGAATAGACATCAGCATTGAACTCTAACCATTTTTTATAAAGCGTTTGTTCTTGAACAGACATAGACTTTAGATAGTCTAAATTATCGATAAACTTCTTACGTTCAGCTTCGAAGTCAAACTTGGGTTCGTCAAAAAAGTCGGTGAAACTCATAACATTTTCCTATAAATATTCAATTAGTAATTAGTAAATAGCCTTTGATGGCCGAAAGTTTGAGCGGGTGGTGGGAGTCGAACCTACATCTCTTCGATGGTATCGAAGTGTGTTTCCTATAACACTTCACCCGCAATAATATATATCTATATAATACCTGAAATACAATTTTATTTTTAGTATTTCTCATTTACATAGACAAACTCTATAATTGGGTTTGAATCAACAACCTCAACTGATACAGAGTTACAATTAGTAGTTGGAAGTTTCTTAGCACCTTCAGCAATCAACTTCATAGTCTTTTCTTCTCTCTTATTGTTATTAGCCATCAAAGTATCACATACATAAGTTGTGTCTACTTTTACAATAGCGACAACATCACCACCATAATGAAGTGAGAAGTAGTGGTTACATTCTCTATACCTATTGATACTTTCAGCAGAGTAAGCACCATTATAGACACCAGCTGCTTTCAAAGTAGTTCCACGAACATTGTTACCTAAGAACTTATCTAACTCTTTCTTATCCAAAGTTACAGACTTATACTCAGCTTTAGAACCATCTGCTTCATGAGCATCAGCACCAAATGTCTCATCATTGTCTCCACCATTAGAAGCACCTTCGAAAACCTCATGTCCTAAAATAGAACCAACCTGAAGTTCTCTAAATTTATATTTATCAAATGGGTTACTTACTCCCATTTTTGAAGCCAATTCATATATCATAGAAATATGATAATTGATGTCTGTTTCGATTTGATTCTTATTCATTTTATTTTCCTCTTTCATTATATATAAAGCTACACATTTTTGAGCATATATACAAGTAAAAAGTCCAGATTTATTGATCTTTTTTTATACTCACTCATTTGTGTTTACATGATCCATGGAGTGAGAAATTGCAGTATCGGCATACTTTTATTCCAGAAAAGCTCATTTATTTACCAAAAGGGATTTTCACTTTCAATATTAGGTATATCTTTTGGGTCTGGTATCATCTCAATAACCGAATTTTCATCTACTGAATCAGCCCATTCAGGAGTCCACTCTTCTTCTGTACTATCTAATATACTAATATCAACACAATTTTTATCAGCTAATATCTTACTGAGTTTCTTTTCATCATCAGCCCAAATAGAAAATGTAACAACTATTCCATTTGGTTTACCTAACGACATATCTTTTGCTTTTATTTTATACCACATAATATGTGGAGCTGACAGGGATCGAACCTGCGACTTCTTCCGTGCAAGGGAAGCGCTCTCCCAACTGAGCTACAGCCCCATATGTAATTCCTTATATTTTTCTACTGCTAGTTCTTTGTGTTTAGCTTCTACCATAACATCAATCTCATTACCATAAGTATTGATTTTTTGTAAAACATAATCTGAATGAGCTTGAACTCTGATAGTCTCATCTTTCTGTTCATCTCGTCTACTCTCTGAATA